>Ga0209270_1000281_pt1 | contig 125769 bp, 132 predicted proteins | sample MTBAKSrepl1MetaG_FD_187456 | JGI IMG/M metagenome (GOLD analysis project Ga0209270, IMG submission 187456) | Enrichment culture microbial communities from Arthur Kill intertidal strait, New Jersey, USA, that are MTBE-degrading - MTBE-AKS1... | ecosystem: Environmental > Aquatic > Marine >...
GCCATGATCTTCACCTTTTAGAGAGATCTTGTATCATAGCTGTCCACTTTTCAAGTTTTGATGATTATTCTTGACCGTTTTAGCGGTTCACTTTTGAACTGTTATCAGTTCACTTTTCAAGTGTTATCGGTTCACTTTTAAAGTTCTGCTAACAGAGGCATTACGCAGAATTGACAAGCCTGTTACTTCTATGTATAATCATTCGCGCTGCAGGATAGATTTAGCCGCGGTAATTATCTCATGAAGAGGAGGCATTTTATAGAAAGCTTCCAGTAGTTGAAACACTCTGTGAATGATAACTCGGCTGTATGTTGTCTATCAGGCGAGTTTTTTATTTTTTACCCTCTTATGGAGGGAGGTGAGAATTTTGACGAAAGTAGTGTTACGACCCAATGAATCACAGGATCAGTTGCTTCGGCGCTTTAGAAAAAAAGTCATTAAAAGCGGTGTATTAAGCACTATTCGAAAGAAACGTTGGTTTTCATCAAAAAGCGAAACGCGTCGTGCAGAAAAGAAAAAAGCAGTCCGTCGTATGAAACGACATCAAATGACTCATTAATTTCCATGAGTCAGCGGACTGCGGGAAGGAGATTTCAATGGGGAAGGAAGAGAAGATTCAAGTTGATGGTACGGTGATCGAAGCCCTACCTGCGACGCAATTCCGCGTTCGACTTGATAACGGTCACGAAGTGCTCGCTTATTTGTCCGGGAAAATGCGCCGTTACTACATTCGCATTTTACTGGGTGATCGTGTAAAAGTTGAGATGTCGCCTTATGATCTGACACGTGGTCGGATCGTTTATCGACAGAAGAAAAGTCACGTGGCATCTGAAAGTGAAGAATAAACAAATCCCCCGACTGATCTGAACCCATAAAACAGGGCACAAAAGTAAAACACCTCTCGAATAAAATAAACAAAGAGAGGTGTTTTGATATGGCAAGGAAAAAAGGAAGCAAAGATTATCCAATAGAGATCAAGCTAGAAGCGATACGATTGTGGCAAGAAGAGGGATTGCCACAAAAAGAGATCACAGAAAGATTGGTAATAAGGGATCCTTCAAGAGTAAAAATTTGGTTACGAATATATATCGCAAGGAGGGACAAGCGGGACTAAAGAAACCACGGGGAGGTAAGCCAAAGAAAGACCATAATAGCCTTGAAGAGCGTATAAAGCAGCTAGAGATGGAGAATACTTGGCCATCGAGGAGAAGAATTGCCAGAAGAGCTCGATATAAGGCCATCTACCGATACAGAGGGCAATTCAAAATAAAAGATGCCTGTGCTTATCTGGGATTTTCAACCTCTGCTTATTACACCTGGCTAAAAAGGATAGAAGAACCAGATCCAAATGAAGAGAGAATGTGCCTTGTACAAGAGGCATATGAACGATCTAGGAAAACATATGGATATCGCAGGATCGGGATATGGATTGAGAGGGAATGTGGTCTCAAGATTAACCATAAAGCTGTGTTACGGCTGATGCAAAAGCTGAACATCCGGTCAATAGCAAGGAAAAGGAATCCTTACAAAGGAATCAATAATTGCTATGGAACATTCATACTTACCCCAATCATATGAAGCAGAACTTTCATGCAAAAAAGCCCAATCAGAAATGGGGCACGGATATCACTTACATCAGCACACAACAGGGGTTTGTCTATCTAGCTGTGATCAAGGATTTCTTTGATAAAAGTATATTGGGATATTCTCTTTCTAGAAATCTCTCAATCCGTTTGGTCTTGAAAGCACTACAAATGGCCTCTGATAAAGCTCCTTCACCTCAAGGGATGATCTTACAAAGCGATCAGGGACCTCAGTACCAATCTGTACTATATCGCCAATTGACTTCCAGGTATGGGATTAACTCTTCCATGTTGCGTCCAGGTAATTGCTTGGATAATGCTCCTACTGAAAGTTTCTTTTCCCAATTGAAAGAGGAGTGGCTAAGGCATATGAAGATCAAAAATTTTGAACATGCTTCAATGTTGGTCGATAGTTATATCGATTTCTACAATAATGATCGCATTCAGTTGAAAACAAAACTGACACCTTTTGAATTACGGTGTCAGTTTCTCTAATTTGACTTGAGAGGCTTTTATTTATTTGTCCGGTTTATAGGGTGCACTCCACGACCGGGGTTTTTTAGTATCTAAAATCGTTGTCGAACAAATTGAGCGCTTTCATGTAATTGGCACGTTCAAATGCAGCCGGTTCAACTACGTTCTTTTGACTCATGCTGCCGAACATTTGTGAAACGGATTCATAATCATGAACCTGCATCCAAGTGATCAATTCTTCCAGCATGCTGCTGGCGCGCTGGATGCCGCTTCCCACCAGTTCTGAGGCCGTCATGGCAACGTTAGCGCCTGCCATGATGGATTTGACAATATCCACACCATTATGAACTCCACCGCTGATAGCAATATCGGTGTTTAACAGTTCACAGAGAATGGCAGTCCAACGCAGTGGTAGTCGTAGATCTTTGGAAGTGCTTAGATCGAGGGTGGGTACTACTTCCATGTTTTCGATATCCAGATCTGGTTGGTAAAAACGATTGAAAAAAACCAATCCTCTTGCCCCGTTTTCAACCAGGGTCTTTCCCAGATTAGGTAGACTGGTAATGAATGGATTCATTTTCACCGCCATGGGAATGTCAATGGAATCGGCGATCATCTTCACCAGATTAATGTACATTTCTTCCAAAACAACGCTATCCACATGTGGGCTGGTTGAGAGGTAATAAATATTCAATTCCAATGCATCGGCACCCGCTTCTTCGATCAATCTGGCATACTTTGTCCATCCTGTAGGCGAGATGCCGTTCAAACTTCCAATGATGGGTATCTCAACCGATTGTTTCGCTTTTTGAATGTGTTCGAGATATTTATCAGGTTCAAGATTAAATGATTGCATTTCAGGGAAATAAGTCAACGCTTCAGCATGTGCCTCGGTTCCGCGTTCGAGGTAATAATTTAGCGAAAGGCTCTCCTGATTGATCTGTTCCTCGAATAGCGAGTACATGACTACTGCACTTACTCCGGCGTCTTCGAGTTTCTTTATATTGCTGATCTTTTTCGAAATAACCGATGCGGAAGCGACTAATGGATTTTTCAATTTCAAACCAAGATAGGTTGTGCCTAGGTCGATCATTGTAAACCTCCATATTGTAAAAGAGCGTATGCATGCGCATACGCTCTTTTATTTTATTCAGCGGTTGGCTGACTATAATCCATGGCTGCCATCTGGCTGTAGAGCTGCCATCTTGATAGCGCGTCTTTTTCAGCGTGCTTCATCAACTCTTCTGCACGTTCTTCGTTGCTTTGAACCAGCATCTTGAAACGAGTCTCATTGTAGGCAAATTCTTTTACCGGAATGGAAGGTTCTTTGTAATCTAGCTTGAGAGGATTCTTGCCCTCTTCTTTCAGTGTTGGATCATAACGGTAAATTGGCCAAACGCCAGCATTCACGGCTAATTTTTGCTGATTCATACCGTAACGCATGTTATAACCGTGATTGATGCAGTGCGAATAGGCAATGATCAAGGAAGGGCCATTATAGGCATCAGCTTCGCGGAATGCACGCAGGGTTTGCAGATCGCTGTACCCCATGGCTACTTGAGCTACATAGATATACCCGTAGGTCATGGCGATCATGCCCAAGTCTTTGCGGGGCAGGTCCTTTCCATTGGCTGCAAATTTGGCAACAGCTGCTCGAGGTGTGGCTTTGGAGGATTGCCCGCCAGTGTTGGAATATACACCGGTATCTAGCACCAGCACATTAACATTGCGCCCTGAAGCCAAAACGTGATCTAGCCCGCCGTAACCGATGTCGTAAGCCCAGCCATCGCCGCCGATGATCCAGACGCTCTTTTTCACCAGCATATCTGCCAGGCTTAGAAGTTGCCGTGCATCTTGAGATTTATCATTTGCCAGTTTCGTTTTGAGTGTTTTGACGCGCGCACGCTGGTCTTCAATGCCCTTTTCGCTGCTTTGGTCGGCAGTAAATATCTCATCTACCAGAGTTCCACCGATCTTATCGGTTAATTTTTTAACCAGTTCTTTGGCGAATTCTTCCTGTTTATCCACTGTCAGTCGCATACCCAGACCAAATTCGGCATTGTCTTCGAACAATGAGTTTGACCAGGCAGGACCGCGACCGTCTTTGTTGAATGTCCATGGTGTGGTGGGTAAGTTTCCGCCATAAATGGAAGTACAGCCAGTGGCATTGGCGATAATGGCACGGTCACCGAATAGTTGGGACATCAATTTCAAATAGGGGGTTTCGCCACAACCGGCGCAAGCACCGGAGAACTCGAACAGGGGGTGTAATAATTGTGAATTCTTCACCGAGTCGGGTTCGAAAGTGGTTCGATCAGGATCGGGTAAGTTGAGGAAGAATTCGAAATTTTTGCTTTCCTGTTCCCGTAATGGTGGTTGAGGAGCCAGATTGAGTGCTTTACGACTGGCATCGGTTTTATCCTTTGCCGGGCAATATTCCACACATACACCGCAGCCGGTGCAGTCTTCTGGAGCAACCTGCACCGTATATTTGGTATCGGGAAATTCTTTATACTTTGCATCCAGTGATTTGAAAGTCGCGGGTGCGTTTTCGAGCAGGTTGCCATCATAGACTTTGATGCGGATGGCAGCATGCGGGCAGTTGAAAGCACATTTACCGCACTGAATGCACAGATCTGGTTCCCAAACCGGGATCTCAAGAGCGATATTGCGTTTTTCCCATTGGGTAGTACCGCTGGGATAGGTGCCATCGTTGGGTAGTTGGCTGACTGGAATGGAGTCACCATCCTTGGAGATGATCTTACCAAGGACGTTCTTTACAAAATCGGGAGCGGCATCGGGAACCGGTTTAGCCATTTTAATTTTTCCATCAGCCTGTGCTGGAACTTTGATCTCGAACAGATTTTCAATGCTGGAATCGACGGCTGCATAGTTCTGATTAACGACTGCTTCACCTCGTTTCCCGTAGGTTTTCTTGATGTACTTTTTAATTTCGGCAATGGCTTCGTCTTTTGGTAGAATACCGCTGATCGCGAAGAAACAGGTCTGCATGATGGTATTGATCCGTACACCCATGCCGGTTGCTTTGGCGACTTCGTAGGCATCAATTCCATAGAATTTGAGTTTCTTGTCGATGATGGCTTGTTGTACTTCGTTGGGAATATGCCCCCAGGTTTCATCCTTATTAAAAATGGTATTCAATAAGAAAACACCACCCGGTCTGGCGTATTTCAGCATGTCATATTTTTCCAGGAAGCTGAATTGATGACAGGCGATGAAATTGGCATCACTTTTACCAATTAAGTAGGGAGCTTTGATCGGATTGGGACCAAAACGCAGATGAGATTCAGTCATTTGACCGGATTTCTTCGAGTCATAAACAAAATAACCCTGAGCAAAGTTACCGGTTTCCTCACCGATGATCTTGGTGGAGTTCTTGTTGGCACCCACGGTCCCATCAGAACCTAGTCCGAAGAAGACACAGCGAACAGTGTCGTCTGATTCGATAGAGAGTTGCTCATCGTATTCAAGCGATGAATGGCTGACATCATCATTGATACCGATGGTAAATTGGTTTTTGGGAGTTGATTTCTTCAATTCATCGAATACGCTCTTGACCATGCCGGGAGTGAATTCTTTGGAAGAAAGTCCAAATCGTCCACCAATTACTAGCGGTGCTTTCTTGAAAGGTGCAATACCCATTGCCAGCCCTTCTTGGATGGCGGATACAACATCTTTGTAGAGAGGTTCGCCTTCGGAACCCGGCTCTTTGGTTCTATCCAATACGGCGATCGATTCTACGCTGGCGGGCAGAGCTGCCATTAAATGTTTGGTCGAAAATGGGCGGTATAAGCGGACATTCAGCACGCCAACTTTCTCGTTTTGTTTAGTCAGATATTTTACGGTTTCTTCGGCAGTTTCAGCCCCTGACGCCATTATGATGATGACGCGGTTGGCGTCCGCTGCCCCAGTATAATCGAATAAGTGGTAGCTGCGACCAGTCAGGGTTGCGAATTTATCCATGGCTGCCTGAGTGATTTCAGGACATTGGGCGTAGAAGGGGTTGACCGATTCACGTCCTTGGAAATAAACATCCGGATTTTGCGAAGTTCCACGAATGGAAGGGCGATCCGGAGATAAACCACGGTTGCGGTGGGCAATGACCAGTTCGTCATCAATCATTGCTTTCAGATCTTCATCATTGAGGATCTCGACTTTGTTAACCTCGTGTGAAGTACGGAATCCATCGAAGAAATGCATGAAAGGGACTCGTGCTTTCAGTGTGGCTGCCTGCGAGATCAGAGCCATATCATGGGCTTCTTGGATTGACCGTGAAGCCAGCATGGCAAAACCAGTGCTGCGGGTGGCAGTGACGTCCGTGTGATCGCCAAAGATCGATAATGCTTGTGCTGCCAGCGATCTTGCAGAAACGTGGAAAACAGCCGAAGTGAGCTCACCAGCAATTTTATACATATTAGGGATCATCAATAGAAGACCCTGTGAGGCTGTGAAAGTCGTGGTTAATGACCCGGATGTGAGCGCACCATGTACTGCACCAGCAGCACCACCTTCAGCTTGCATTTCCATCACAGTGGGAACTGTGCCCCATATGTTGGGGACATTCGCAGCTGACCAGGCATCGGCATGTTCACCCATGGGCGAGGATGGTGTAATTGGATAGATAGCAATAACTTCGTTTAATCTGTAGGCAACATATGCTACCGCTTCATTACCATCCATCATTCGGAATTGACGCTTCATGAATGACACTCCTTAAAATATTGTTAGTTGGGATTTTGGGCAGGACGAAACCATGAAAAGGGCTAAAAAGAACGTTTTGCCCAAATCCGATTAATCATACCACTGTTCTCCGATTAACGTGGATTCCTCAGATTATATTGTCTTTTTGTAGCAATAATCCTAAAGCGGCGAGCGATTTACCATCATGGATTTCACCATTCGCAATCATTTGCAGTACTTTGGGGATTGGTATTTGTTCCACTTTCAAAAATTCATCCTCATCCATGTTTAGCGGAGAAGCAAACAGTTGTTGTGCCAGAAAAGCATAATTGTTTTCGGTACAGTAACCGGGTGCAAGATAATAAGAGCCGAGTTGGCGCCACACTTTGGCTGCCATTCCAATCTCTTCTCTAATTTCTCTTTTTGCACATTCCACGGGTTCTTCGTTTGTTTCCATGACACCGGCTGGTAATTCGAGCAGTTCACTATTGCTGCCGAACCGGAATTGGCGTACAAACCAGATATTACCGCCATCATCAACTGGAATAATAGTGACTGAATCACGGTGATTGATTCGATCATATTTTTTTCTGTTTTTGTTTGGCAGTAACACCACGACCTCTTCCAGTGTATAGGTTCTGCCAGTGTGAACAGTGTGGATAGTTTCGATCTTCATTTTTCAATCCTTTTTATCATTAAATAAAAAAAACCGCGGATTTCCGCGGTTCTTAATCATAATTATTATTGGGCGGAAGTGTTATAGAAATATTCCTGCCCCCAGCAATCCGTTCCATAATAGGCACTACAATCATCTGAGTCTAAGCGCACAATGATGGTTTCGAATCCACGCAATGAGTCAGGAATGGTGAGAGTGACCTGGAACCCGGGGCTGCCATCCGTATCGTAAACGGCGGTGCCAACCACGATACCTTGGGATTCATCTGCACCGTTGGGACGCATGGTAAAGGTTAGATTCCATCCCTTCATCAACCAGCTATTGGTTGCTTGCATGGTTACACTTTGATCTTTGATCACACTGACGGTACAAAGATAAAGACCCGGGCCGCATGAACTGCTGTTATAGTTCAAAGTGACAATGGGTGGTGGGCCGGCAGTGGCAGTTGGTAATGCCGGGGCTGCAGTAGCAGCTGGTGTATTGGTAGCCGCTGTAGAATCAGTTGTAGTGTCGGTGCCAGCAGTAGCCGCTGTTTCAGAAGTTGCTTGTGGTGTTCCATCGTTGGATGCTAATGCCATGGCTGTTTGTGTTCCCGCAATGATCTCTTTCATTAATTGAGATTGTGTAGAGACTGGATTGGGCAGTGTGGCATTGGATGTAGGCACACTCTCGGTAGTTCCGCTGGCAGGGCGTACACAAGCGGAAAATACGATTGAAAACAGGATTATTAGTGCTGTGGGGAAAAAGGTTCGCATTTTCATGTAATTCTCCTTTTTATTCTTCCCTCCGAATAATAGAAAATATTTTTCAATTCCTCTAGTGTATGTTAGCACGTGAAAGATTGCACGTCAAGGAAAAGAATAGGAGTGAAATTAACATATAGGTTCTTTTTCTGGAAAGAGAGGTTCAAGCTATTGATCAGGATTTAAAGAAAGTAGTCATTCAGTTTTCGAGCCAGATGGTAACCGGGCCATCATTCACCAGTTCCACCATCATATGTGCGCCAAAAACCCCTGCTCTGACGGATAGACCATATCCCTCCAGCGTTTCACAGAAGAATTTAATGAGTGGTTTGGCATATTCAGGGGACGCAGCATCAATAAAGGAGGGTCGGTTGCCTTTTTTGGCGTTTGCCATGAGGGTGAATTGAGAAATGACCAGTACTTCTCCCTTGATATCTAATACCGATAGATTCATCTTACCCTGCGCATCTTCGAAAATGCGTAGATTGGCGATCTTCTTGCATAACGCAGTAGCGTTTTCTGCCTTATCGTTGTTCTCAATTCCCAATAAAACCAGCAGCCCATTTCCTATAGAGGAAACGATCCGCTGGTCAACAGTGACTGAGCTATGAGAAACGCGCTGGAGTAAAGCTTTCATTTCAATAAACAGCTAGGGTAATCCGATCGCATCGCGCACTTCCCGCATGGTTTTTTGTGCGATACTACGCGCTCGTTTTGCCCCATCCTCCAGAATATCCCATACATCTTGTGGATGTTCAGCCATTTCGGCTCGGCGAGCCCGCAAGGGTTCAAGGTGGGCGTTCAAGTTCTTGGCATATAGTTTTTTGCAATCCACGCAGCCTATGCCAGCTCTGCGGCATTCGATGTTTACCATCTCGATTTCTTCGGGTGATGAAAAAACCTTGTGCATAGTGAATACGTTGCACACATCTGGATTACCCGGATCACTACGCTTGATGCGAGCCGGATCGGTGACCATCTGCATGACACGTTGTTGGGTCTCTTCAGGTGTGGCTGCAATTTCGATATGATTATTGAGACTTTTGCCCATTTTTTGCATGCCATCGATACCGAGCACTTTGGGAACCTCTGTCACTTTCATCTGTGGTTCAACCAGCACGTTCTTGCCATAGCGGTAATTAAAGGAACGGGCAATTTCGCGGGTGAATTCAATGTGCGGAGCCTGGTCGACGCCAACTGGAACAAAATCTGCTTTATAAAGCATGATATCGGCTGCCATCAGAACCGGGTAACCTACCAGCCCATAATTGACATTATTGGGTTGTTCTCTTACTTTTTCTTTGAATGTTGGTAGATCGGTCAATTTACCCAATGGGGTAACCATAGAAAGCATGGTATGCAATTCCATCACCTCAGGAACTTGTGATTGGATGAACATGATGGATTCAGCGGGTCGCATTCCGGCTGCCAGCCAATCCAGAGCCATTTCGATGGTGTTTTGTTTTAGATCTTTGGTGGTTTCCATGGTTGTAAGCGCATGGATGTCAACGATGCAGTAGATGCAATCGTAATCATCTTGTAGTTTGACATAGTTCTGAATTGCACCCAGGTAATTACCTAAATGTTGTCGACCGGTTGGTCGCGCACCCGAAAATACTCGCCCTTTTTTTGCCATACTTCCTATCCTTTATGGTTCAACAATACCAGATCAATGATTTCATCGGGAAGTGGTAACCGACCGCTCTTGCTTTTTGAATAGATCAGTTCGCCATCAATGACCACTTCAAATGTCCCAATTTTGTTGGATGGGATCAATTCAATTTTCTCATCCGCCAAACCGAATTGTATTTGAATAAGTGCTGCCAGATCTTTGGCATTCTTTTCAAATTGGCAGGGAACACAATACTCGATGGATAAAGTTTTAATCATTCTTGCTCCTGATTTGCTGTACCATTATAACGTAAACAATCTTTCCATTTGGTAAAATCGAAGCATGAGTAGATTTCAAACAGGCATTCCTCCCTTTAAAAGGATCTTTGACGTATTAACTGCGCTGATGGCGCTGTTAATCCTTTCTCCGCTCCTGCTGATCATTATATTCATATCTTGGATCGGTCAAGGGCTACCAATCTTCTATTCCCAACAACGCCCTGGCTTTGGCGGGAAGGTTTTCCGGTTATGGAAATTCCGTACTATGACCAATAAATATGACGTACAAGGGAATTTACTCCCTGATGAACAACGCATCACCCGTTGGGGGAACTTCTTACGAAAGACCAGTCTGGATGAGTTGCCCGAATTATGGAATGTGGTCAAGGGGGAGATGAGTTGGGTCGGTCCACGCCCGCTGCTGGTGCAATATTTAGAACGGTATTCGCCGGAACAGGCTCGCCGGCACGCTGTGTTGCCCGGTATCACCGGTTGGGCACAGGTCAACGGTCGAAATGCTATTTCATGGCAAAGAAAATTTGAACTGGATGTTTGGTATGTGGATCACTGGTCTTTTGGATTGGATCTGAAGATAATGTGGCTGACGGTCTGGAAGGTCATCAGTGGCAAAGGTATCTCGCAACCCGGTAGAGTGACCATGGAAGAGTTCATGGGGAATGAAGAAAAAGACGGTTAATCGTTCATCGCGTCCAGAGCATAGATACGCCCAGCCTGGATTTCTGCGATCACTTTTTCTATCAACAGTTGTTTTCCGGGGCTGATGAATCCATTTTGTGTGTCAGCCAGATACAAGCTGGCATTGATGGTTTTACCACCGTTCCCGGCAATGATGTTGTTCCAAACATCTTTCATGGGCGAAAATCCATCGATTCGAAAAGTGCCAGCCCAGATAGGTTGTGCTTCAGCGGGGGGAGATGAAATTCCGATAACTTTCACGTTGGTCTGTGCGATAAAAGCAAACAAGTCGGACGAATATGCCTGCGGGGGAACGTAGATGAATAAAATGGAATTTGTAAATAGTTCATTGAAACCCGCAACCCATTCGGCGGGAGAACTGCTTTGCGGTAATTCCTTGATCAGGGGATAAGTGTTCAGAGGGAAAATTAACGCATTGCATAAACCACAAAAGTATTTTGCACCATTGCGAAAGGCGGTATTCTGGATGCTTTCTTCACTGTTCAGCAAACCCGCTCCCCGAAAATTATCTGATAACTCTTCGACTGCATAACCTGCCATGAAGAGCTGGTTGTTGATATCAGTCTTGATGATCGTCACATTGCCTGGAGGGGTCCAATCTTGATCGCTCATCACCAGGAACTGAGTATTGAGTGCGGAATTGGATAGACTGCCGAGATTATCGGGATGAGATAAGAAAACCAGAACTTTTATATCATCGGTGATCTCATTAACCTGGATTTCCGGCCGGGTTTCGAACTCAAGCCCTGAACCTGCTGCCAGTTCCTGTAGGGTGGAGTTGGCTTGTTCCAGTGTCCAGGCATCCTGAATATCAGCGGTGATCAAAACCACGCGATCTGCCAGTGGGGTGGGAGTAGGGAGCGCTTCTACGGTTGGGGTAGCGGTTGGAAAGAGCTCTTTAGCTTTCCCTTTGCAGGCGATTAAGGGAAGAGTAAGAAGAAGGAGCAGCAGGATCTTAATGGTTTTGTTTGTCATAGGCGGTATTTTACACCATGAAATAGGTTAAGTTATAATATTACCGTGAAATCTGCATTGCATCATTAAAAATAAACGCTTAACCCGCTGTGAGGATCTCTCAGGCGGATTTTTTATTAGAAATAATTCACTGATCAGGAGATGAAGAGATGCCAATTCACTTTGGAACAGATGGGTGGCGAGCAGTAATTTCAGATACGTTTACATTTCATAATTTACGTTTGGTCAGCCAGGCGATTGCCGATGCAGTTGCTTCAGAGGGGTGGATAAATGGGGCAAAACCCAAATTTCAACCGGACTCCAAAAAGATCGTGGTTGGTTTTGACACGCGCTTTTTATCTGATCGTTATGCCAAAGAAGCAGCCCGTGTGATGGCAGCCAACGGTTTCAACGTTATGTTGTGCCAATCTGATGCGCCCACTCCCACCGTTTCCTACGCAGTGCGAGATCTAAATGCCATTGCTGGCATCATGATCACCGCTTCGCATAATGCTCCGCGTTATAACGGGGTGAAACTGAAAGCTTGTTATGGAGGTTCTGCTTCGCCTGATCAGTGTCGGAAAGTTGAGATCTACCTTAACGACAATGAAGAACAGGGGCGAGGGCCCAATCTGGTCGATTTTGATAAAGCCCGGGCTGATGGGCTGATCACTCGCTTCAATCCCATTCCGGATTATTACCAGCATCTGCGCAAATTGATCGATTTCAATGTGATTGCCGATAATCCGCAATACATTGTGATAGATTCAATGTATGGTTCTGGTAGGGGCGTCATTAAAGGCATTCTGGAAGGAACCGGATGTGAAGTTTACGAGATCCGCGGTGAGATGAACCCAGGTTTTGGTGGGGTACATCCTGAACCGATCGCCAGCTATCTTAAACCCCTTTCAGGCGCTATCATCAATGGCATGGGCACGCTTGGATTGGCGACCGATGGTGACGCTGATCGCATTGGAGCCATGGATGAGCGCGGTATATTTGTCGATCCTCATCGCATCATGGCGCTGGCAATCCGTTATCTGGTTGAGAAGAAGGGATTGAGTGGTGCGGTGGTGCGCACGGTATCCACCACACGCATGATAGATAGGTTGGCAAAACGCTATGGGCTGACCCTGTACGAGACGCCGGTTGGATTCAACCATATTGCCGATCATATGCTGGCAGAGCAGGTGCTGATTGGTGGTGAAGAATCAGGTGGTATTTCTTTCTTGGGGCATATCCCGGAAGGAGACGGTGTGTTGATGGGGTTGCTTATCACTGAAATTGTAGCAGAATCAGGTGCTACTCTATCGGAGTTGGTGGATGACCTGTTGAAAGATGTAGGTCCGGCTTTCTACGAGCGCACTGATCTGCGCTTGAATCGCCCAGTTGCCAAACAGCAGATGGTTGAAAGACTGATCTCTGACGCCCCCTCCTCCATCGGAGGCGAATCGGTAATAGAGGTCATCTCAAAGGATGGTGTGAAGTACATCATGGCGGATGATTCCTGGCTTTTGATCAGACCCTCCGGCACCGAACCGGTTTTGCGCGTTTATGCCGAAGGGCGTTCTACGGATATGGTACAAGCACTCCTGCAATTTGGTGAACAGATCGCAGAGAACTTCCAATAAAAAGGATCCCTCCCAGTTTGGAAGCGATGTTGCTAATCGGGGGTGACGGTCTGTTGGAATTCCGCTACTTCTGTGAGTTGCACGGCGATAGTTTGGGTGTGCAGCATGATCGGATCGCTGGTAGCAGTGGCAGGTGATAGGGAGGGAGTTCCGGTTGCTGCAAGCGCTTTTTCTTGAGCGACTGGAGTCTCGCTGACGGCAGTGCCTGCGTCCACTGCGCTGGCAGTTTGTCGAGCATACACCATAGCTTGTGCTTCTATATCCAGATACCACTGCAACCCATACAAAATTGCAGCAGATAGCAGGATCAGGAACAGGAACCAGCGAAATGGATGAGGCTGTTTGATGTGCTTGGCTGTCTTGGGGTTCCTTGATATGTCAGGTGCTTCATCTGCATAGAATTCGTCGTTCTGGATATCTTTTTTCTCGTGTTCCATATTGTTAATTTTCCTGTGGTTCAATCTAATAATCAGTTATCGGGATTGGTGGAAAAATGCGTGAACCCATCGGGAAGATGTTCTTCCTGTTCTTGCTTCTCCGTATATTGTTTTTCATTGAACGGCATAGTTGATGGATCTTTCTTTGCCGGTCGATTGGAAACATGCCCGGGTTCTTTCTCTGTTTGAGGAGATTTTTTTTCTGCTCCCTTTTCAGACGTATCAAAAAGGTGCTGTTGCTGCCATTCATCCACCGGCTCTTCCTCTACTTTTTCGGCAGCGATCAGTTCTCGCACCCTGCGCAGCCATTCAGGCGTACTATTTTCATTGCCTTGGGGATTTCCGTTCGTAGTGGAGTTGACGAATGAGGAACCTCCCCCGCTTTGGTCCAACAATTCTTCATCAGATAGCAGACTATTTTGCTTGGATTCGGGCTTCTCATCAAGCGATGATTGGCAGTACCAGCATTTTTCTGCTTTACTTAAATTGGGTCTGCCGCACACTGGGCAATTCTTTTCCTCAAGATTATTGTCCATAGGATCACTAGGATTATTTTTTAGAGTATAGCATAATTAAAAGATATGGAAGAGAATATCAAACTCATTTTATGGAATGTAGAAAGAAGTGATTAGTATTTTATCCCTCGCCTGAAATCAATTTATTTCAATATGTATCTTATAATTTATAAGAAGTTTTATACAATATTGTTTATTGAACTTGGATGGGTAATGAATAATAAACTAGACACAATTAAAAAGATAAGTCAAGTAAATATTGCTGTTGTCATACCAGCTTATCGGACGGCGAATGTTATTGTGAAAGTGTTAGAAGAAATCCCTGATTATGTTAACCAGATATTTGTTGTTGATGATTGCAGTCCTGATAATTTAAAAGAGGTTGTGGAGAAATTCTCAAAAAATAGCAAAAAAATAAAACTAATTTCCTTGGATGAAAATAGAGGAGTAGGTGGCGCAACTATAGTTGGTTATTTAGAAGCGGTGAATGGTGGTGCGGATATCATCATTAAAATTGATAGTGATCATCAAATGGATCTTGATTATTTGCCAGCAATCTTAGAACCATTATTGAACAAAAAAGCTGATTATGTAAAGGGGAATCGCTTCATGTATTTACAGGAAAGAAACGAGATGCCCCTAATAAGGAGAATTGGAAATATCACATTATCGCTTTTGTCGAAAATTGCTTCAGGTTATTGGAATATATTCGATTGCACGAATGGGTATACAGCCATATGGTCAGATGTAATACAAAGAATCCCACTAGAGAGATTACATCAACGATACTTCTTCGAAACGAGCATGCTGGTTGAATTGGGATTAATCAATGCGGTTGTAAAAGATGTGTATGTACCCATTAACTACAAAGATCATCAAAGTTCTTTATCTGAAATTGATACAGTCATCAGATTTCCTGGATTATTGATAAAAGCCATTTTCCGGCGGATTTTATTGAGGTATTTTTTTAGAGATTTTACAGCGTTTAGTATTTTTCTTATATTTGGAACAATCTTATCGTTATTTGGGACGATTTTTGGAATAACAATGTGGCTTCGATCCTTTTATACCGGCATCTTGACCACAACCGGAACAGTAATGATCGCTGCTTTACCAATCTTAATAGGCTGGCAATTTCTAATGCAATCAGTTGTAATTGATATCCAGAGTGTTCCCAAAGAATGTATTCATGAACAGATAAATACGAAATAGTATTTGTTTTTATATCATCTTGAGAACATGTTCATGATTGTTTAATAATATCTTTTGTCCCGTAAATTAAGACTGCTAAACTGATAACACCAAATATCGTCAATGGCAAAATTCCTGACACTGTATAGCGCCAGTTTGATACGCTTATTAAGTTGGGAATAAATATTCGAGTTGATGCAAAAAAAGCGAGCATTGCCCAATTTAAGAAGGATTTTCGGTAAAGGCTTAATAGCATTGTAAACAATGCAACCATGATGAGAACCCTATAAATTTTTGAGAGTGTATCATTGAACAGATCATACAATGCTCTTTGTGCGCTGATTAATTTTGGAAAACTCAACGTGACCACATCAAAATAATCGGCATACAATCTATTGGGCTGAAAGATTTCATCATTGAGAGGAAATGTTGCAGTATGTATTATCTCGGGTTTAAATGCATCTCTCAATTTTATCTTTAAAATAGTAGGGATCAATTCCTTATGACTGAATATAGAATCCAACGCTGCCTGTTCAAAAATATCGAAAATCTCTTCTGTGGAATATCCACATTTAATCATACTAGGATATATTTCCCCAGGGGTTGCGACACCGCTGCTATCTGTAATTTCAATTGGGTATCTGTCGATACATTGGTTGATTTCCCTTATCGCGGAGGAAGATTTATCCTGAATTTTCAACCCACTTGCTTCTGGATAATAAATCCACCCACCATAAAGGACGACACTGGATGAATCATTAAGACCAAAGAAACCATGTAATTTATAGTTGTGAGCAGACCATAATAAAATTGGCATTAGAGCTATTATTAATGTCAGCAATAAGATACCTAATGAAGAAATATTGGTGTGCTTTGTTCGAAAAGTCTTCTTATGAAGAACTCCTCTGATCAGGTCCAATCCTGGATTAATCCCCAAACAAAATGCTCCGAATAAAAGGATTAGTATGTTTTCTGTACGTAATAAAGTAGCGAAACTACCTACGAGCAAAGCAGATAAAATTTTTTGAAAGCACGAATCTTCTAATGCATCCAACAATAGACTTGAAAACAGAAGGACAAGAAAAATATTCGGCAGATCGCTCATTACAAAATTTGAGTAATAATATATGTCGGGAATTAGTATTGTCACTAAACCAATAATAAAAGCAATCCATCGTTTTTTACTTAATTGCCAACCGAGGCGATAATTTACTAATACACAACCCAAAGCTAATAAATGTAGCAGTATTTTCATTCCCCACGGATTTCTACCAAAAATCAATAGTATAGGAGCGAATAAAAATGTGGTTCCTGGACCGCAGAACATTGAGACACCGTTAAGGTTGCCATACTTCAGAAGATGAACCGCTCCTTGCAGGTAAGCAGGTGTATCACTATCGACAATTAGGGGAATAGTAAGCGCATTGATGAGATTAAAGATCGTCGAAAGAATGACCAGAATTATTATGCTTTGACGTTTACTGATGAATTTTTCCCGAGGATTCTCAACCAAATACTGTTGTCCTCTTTCCTGAAATATAAATATCCCTAAAAAGAACACAAAAAAAGTGAATATATCAGCATTTATTAAAAAGGGTAGGAATAGCCAATTGGGTATGCTACGATACTGGCTCGAGAGAGTCACCAGTCTCTGCTGTTGAGAAGTCTCAAATAAATTAATTTCTTTTCTAATACTGCCATAGGATAAGGAAATACTCCCCTCTTCTGGTGAAGAATTGAAAAGTATGCTAACCTTTGAATTGACAGGTACTTGAACAGTATAAATTAATGGTCTGGAATTATGCGTGGCGGTTAAAATTCCATTGTCAATGAACCACTCACTATTCTTTGCTTCTTCGTTAAGATCTAAGATATCTCCCGTTGCTTTGATTTCCAACAATTCCACTTTTTGACCCCGTGAAATTTCAGGAGTTATTGTAATTGTTTGATATGATTTTGGAGTTTGGTAAAATAACCGTGTTGCGAAAAGGCTGAGAAAGAAAGCCGAAATGATGAACAGGTATTGTTTGTTTTTCATCAGTTGAAACGCTTTATTAATCCTTGGAAAAACCTTGAATGAAATCCAAATGAACAGTGGATAGCAAAAGAGAAAAGTCAAAAAAATCCAAATTGCTTTTTTATCCCAAATAGAGAAAACATGATGAGCTAAGCAAGCAACAATAAAGATATTTGCTAAAGGTATCCACATGTTTTTTTCATGTTTAATTAATCGCATTATCTTTGACAATTTTTTATCCTATTTATAAAGTCCAATTTTCCGATGATTATAGTATATTGCTAGAAGGTGCAACAGAAATCAATTAAAATTCAATAAAGTTCTTAAAACAAGAGTAAATATAAAAATTCAAGATTGAGGAAACGGGATATTGTGAATGATGAGAAATAAAAAACAATTTATAAAAGATTTCGTTTTCTTCCCATTTCGGGTTTTGCTGTTAGTAGAAGAAAGCAAATGGGGATTTACTTCATTACGGGATGAGCGGTTTTCGTATGTAGAAAAGTATGCAATGGGTAAATGTCTAGATATCGGTTGTGGAAAAGGCAATATTTTTATAAAGCAATTTCATCAAAATGAAGGAGTTGGGCTAGATTTGTTTCCTTATGAGGGCTTAACCGAAGAAAATCTGGTAGAAAACTTTAACGTTTTTGCTTTTCCGGACGAAAGCTTTGATACTGTTACTTTTATTGCAAATTTCAACCATATTCCTGAAAAACAAAGAGATATCGAAGTGTCTGAGGCTTATCGAGTACTGAAAAAAAAAGGCAGAATCATTGTTACGATGGGAAATCCTATCGCGGAAATACTCGCACATTTCAATGTCTGGCTTCAAGATACTCTTTTCCACACAAACTTAGACATGGATTCGGAACGGGGGATGGTTGAAGGCGAAAATTATTATGTTCTGGATAAAGAAATTAAGGAACGTCTCTACCGAGCTGGATTCACAGATCTTCAGGTTCATTATTTTCCTACACAGTGGTGGTTAAATCATTTATGGGTAGGAATCAAAGAATAGTAGGAATATCTTATTCAAATATTACTTCATGATTAACCGGTGATAAATTTCCAGTGGGACGATCTATTCTAGAGCCAAGAAGTTTTCTACAAAGAAAAGGTTGGCATTTTTCGATGCGAAATCAAAATCATCCCAGGTTCCACACACCCCCAAAATTACGCCATTGCGGATTTCTTGATAATCCCGAAAAACCAAAACCACAGCATTCCCACTGATAAGATCGATGGTACTGGTTATTGCATCAGGAGCGTGTACGTTTTCGAATGCCTGCACTGTCTGATAGTTAAGATTATGCAGATTCTGCCTGAATTGGCTCTCATGATAAAAAGGCAGCCAGTCGAGATAGATCTGTGATTCTTTTAATAAAGCAAATGATGATGCGCGATTTACTTTCACTACCAAGCCTGCGCCTTGCTGGCATGATTGTTCAAAGGAATATGATTGTATAGGAGATAATTTCCAGACGATGAAAGGAAATAGCAGCGTGGTGCAGATTACCAGCAGATCGAGTGTGATCAGAAATGGTGATGAAAATGTGTTCCCATTACGTTCACCTTCGTCTACTGCTAGATGGAAATCTTTCAGCAAAGCAGAAAAGGCGATAGTAGGTAAAATGATGATAAATGGAATGGCCGTCGCATAGACTCGCATTTCTTTAAAATCACTAAATGGAAATAGTGGAATGGTGACCAGGATCCCAACCAAACCGTATAAGAAAATTCGATATGGTTTTAAGTTTTCTTTTTTAATTACAGCAAAGATCGAATAGAAAAATAAGGCGAATACCATGGTTTGTGCGATATAAAAAACAAGATCATTCTCACCGCCGAAGAAGGAAAAGAAGCCTTTATGATCAGGAAAATTGATTATTTGGGGATACTGCGCCACTATTCCTGATAGGAGATTTTGGGGGTTCTGCTTAATGGCTTGAATGGCGTATGAAAAAATGGCATTGGTTCGTGCAGGTTCCTGCATGCTTTCCACTTCCGGGTGATCGTTATAGATTGATGTCCATCCGCTTCCGCCATTGGCAATGCCATAAAAAGAATGAGCAAAATTGGCAAATGGAATGCTGCCCTCGGGGCTCAATAGATTGGAAAGGCAGACAAAAGATAAGACAACAATGCTCATTGCGATGATTGAAATGATAAGCATCTTATACAATGCCGCTTTTCTTTTTTCAAAGATAAGCAATCCCAGCATTAGAAAGGGGAAAAGTATCAGCGGACCAGCCCGGGTGATCAGCCCAAGCACCAGCGAAACACTTGCCATTAAGAGCGAGAAAACCTTTCGAGTGGAAAGATATTTCATAAAAAATGTGAAGCTGAAGCACCCTAGAATGATTCCCAGGTTCTCACTCATCAGTTTTCCAACTGCAAGGCGTGCAAATGAAAAAAGCAGGACGAAGAAAAGGGCCGCCGGGATGGCGCCAAAATGTTCGCGAACAGAAATAGTGGCAAAATAACATGCGATAGAAACCAACAGGGTGAGTATGGCAAGGGTCAGTTGAATATTACCGTTCGTGACCTTCAGAATTACCCCAAGAAAAGCAGAAAAGAAGATGCGCCTTGCGCCAAAAAATGAAAATTGAAATCCATTGATGTAACGCAACCCGTCAAAATAATAGAATGCGGCGTCTGAGTCAGGTAATATGCCGTTGATAACCTGTCCTTCGGTTTGACCGCTTGCCCACAACCCGGCTAAAGCCATGGCAAAGGCACTTAGAATGAACAAGAAAGCCCCCGCTGGATTTTTCCACTGTTGTTTGAGAAGAATGACTGTCATTAAAATGAAAAGAAGTGGAATGGGAATAGTAAACCCATAGCGCATCTGAATGATCATAGGGCGGAAAATGATGGGAATACGTAGGTGAAGGATCAAGAAAAAGATGGCGATGGCGATGACCATAATTGCTAGATTTTGCCAATTTCTTCTAGGTGATGGGATTGTGATCATTGCTCATTTCCTATAAAATAAATGAATTTTTTTGTGTCTCAATTGAAGCTGAAGTATGCGTATTATAAAGTGATTGACATTATCAGGTGTTTCACCGGAATTTGAGCTTTTCAGTTGATCATCGCAACACAATCTTCAAAGAATTCCAGCCTTGCAGATTCTTTTATGTTGATATCAATTGAGCTGGATATCAGCTTCCGTTCCAATCTTTTCCCCCGCATTTGATATAGAAAATCACGAATACGTTCTGTGTTCTCCATAATATTGTTTTCAGTATTGGGTATTTCTAAAATGGCTTCACAATTCAGACCATGTAGATCAGTATCTTGGTATGGCAGGATCAAGGGCAATCCGTATGCTGCACACTCTCTTATTTTCAAGGGAGCTGCTTCTTGCATATCCTTCTTGTAAAGTGATATCGTTCCAATAGCGGCAGTGGATTGTGAAAGGATGGGTTGATATTGCTCTGTTTTTAGATATCCGTGTAGTGTGACATTCGCAGGGATATTGTCGATTCCTGGAATAGTGTCGTAACCAATAATATCAATGTGAATGTCTGGAAGTGCTTCTGCTAAATCAATCAACTTTTCCACTCCTTGCCAGGGTAGACCAGGAGTACCAATGAATGCCAAATGCGGAATTTTGGTTTCTGGAGCAGGGAAGAACGGATATCCTTCCAGATCAATTCCATTCGAAATCACGATCCGTTTGGATGAAAAGGATAAGAAGTCAGGATCCTTCGCCAGCTCATTTGTTGTAAAAACCAATCCCTTTGCCATTGATAAAGTAGTCGATCGTGTGTACTTGTTATAGGTGCTTAATATGTGCCCTAATAACTGATGCTGATGGAGGTCGTTGGTATTGATTTCGATTATGACAGGAATATTTTGAGATAGGAGTTGAAGTGGAAATGCATACATTCCCCAACGCAAATAGATAAGATCAGGCTTATCTTCCAGTAATGTTCGGATGAGTTTATATAAAGCAACAGAGCGACTGATCTCCCTTGCAGGTATCAATAAAGGGAATTTGAATCTCGAATAGAAAAAATACTTGGCAGGTAATAGGTCTTGTGGATTTTTTATGGTATGTAAATGCATATAGGAAGTAACGGCGTTCCCGGCTGACTCCCACAGGTGTATCTGGTATAGAATTTTCTTACTTACCACATCCACATTGAGTCGCGGCCAATGAAGAGACACATATGCAATTTTCATAATCAACTTATACCAATTGTGTAAATAAAATCAACCTCATCGAACATGTCATATAGAATACCACAAATAATAAGAGCAAATTTTCCACAAATCGAATCCATCAGATCTTTTGGTTTTTCTTACTTCATTCTCGAATTCTCTTATCTGATAGAAAGTTATATTTATTGTGTGCTTTACTTCGAAGCTTTTACCGTAATGAGGGTGACAGCATCAATCATATCATCGCCGCTGAGAAACTCTTTTCGTATCCGATGCTTTACATGCAGGAAAGAAGATGGGTTTGATTCTTGGATTTGAATTTGAATATTCGAGAAATACTTCCGGAAAATTTCTTCGTATTGAGGTAACCTGAATCGGTTTAAATTACTTGTCGGATTTAACCAATTTTCCCACACTTGTTCAGAGAAGGTAAGCATTTCAAATGGGTACTTAAAATAATGATCGCGCAGGTCCACAAAATGGATATGTCTCCCTCTTGCTTTGGTAAGATCAGCAAGGGACTTGGTAATTCCATCCACATCATCCAGGTGCTCGAAGACGGACGAACTGACAACCATGTCGACTTTTTCAATTTTTTGCTCATCCGCCACTTTGCGGATATCCTCATGGATGATCTGGATGAAATCAGGATTGGGTTGAATACAATTGGATTCTTGGTGAAAGTAATCGGGATATGCGTGCCTTAATGATTCATCAAAAACCGGGCTTGGAAAATCTGCCCGTTCGCATGCTATTATTTTTGCTGCTCCAGCGTGCAACAATTCACAAGCAGTAAGAATGTTCCCGCCATAACCAAATTGCAGTACGATCTTGTCTGTGATAGAAATATTTTCACGATGGAAATAATCAAGATAACGTTCGGCGGCAGCTTTGGGGTTCAGTGTTTCGATTCCTGCTTTGATGATCACTCTTCTCTTTTTCATCCAATCTGCCAGGCTTTCTGGCATGAAATGGCGAATTAAACGAGGAATAAAGTAGGCTATGTTCATTTGTTCTCCTGTGGACAATTAAGATAATCGGGAGCGGGATTGACTCTAGGGATAAGCAATTCGGTACCGACCGAAGAAAAAGTTTCTAGTGGTTCATAATAGCAAAACAATGGTTCCGAAACCCATTTGACGTAAGCATCATTTTCCTCGCCAAATTTTATTTCTTGTCCTTGATACACTATTCTAATTGGTTCATTAATAATTAATGCAAATCGATGATTTTCGAGATCATTATAGAAATTATCAAAATAACTTTGATTATTATTAAGAGCTTCATTCATCATCAATTTCTTTTCATATTCTCCAACTATCTTAACACCTGATATTTCATCAAATGTTATCAACTGTCTTTGATCAATGAAAAGAATCTCACCATCATTCTTTCTATTATCGATGGTCGTCTGAATGCTTGATAATGCGTATTCTATTTCATGGTTACTTGGGGTGAGAACAGGTTTTGCAGAGAATATAAAACGTATCCCCGTGAGAAGAATAGTGAACAAGGTTAGATATGAAATGAGGTTATCTTTACGGAAATTTTTACTAAACCAATCAGAAGCCCCGTTTTTCCAGAAAATACTGATAACGATAAGTACCGTGATTATGAATAGATCCATGTTATGAAGATTGCTGCCCCCGCCGATTTTGACGCTAACAATTATCCCAATTAAAAAAGTGATTACCAATGACGAAACCAAGTAAAAAATTTCTGATTTTATGAATTTGATGTTTTTCTGATATATATATATAAGTACTAAAATAATCAGAGGGGAAACAACAAGAAAAACGGAAGGCAGGATGCCAGAATCCAGGGTTTTTGACGGTAAAAGACGATCCCATAGTAATTGTTGGTTGCCAAGAATATCGATTACCGAATGATATATATCTGCAGGTTTATTCAATTCTTGAATGATTGAATTTGTATGAATTTGGAGAAAATGGGGCAATATAAGTCCTCCCAAAATACCTGAGAGTAAATAAATTATGCCTTTCTGGTTTCTATCTAGGGAAGATGATTTTTGATCTTGAAAATAAAACAGCAGAAACGCCCATATTGGCGGACCAATTATCCATGTAAATCTGGAAAGATTTGCGTAAAAACCACTGGCAATGACCAGAAGCATTGATATTGGTAAAAAAGAAATTTCTGCCGAGAGAATAACCAGGATCGCACAAATAATTATTGGGGCATAAATTGGGCCATTGTTTATAACGAGATATGTCCATAAGCTATAAAGGAAAAGAGTACCTATTTTAAAATTCTTGTTTCTAAAGAGTAATAGTCCCAGTACTATAGGGGGAATGATATAAAGTAGAGAATCCCATATTCTCAGTCCCATAATTGTTAGATTATTAAAAATAAATGCAGATCCCCACAAAGCTTGCCTTCCCAGATCTAGGAAGGCAGCCAGATTAGTACCATTTATACTTTGATATCGATCTCGCCAAAGCAATAGAGAATAATCCCAAAATCGATTTCCTTCTGACCAACTGGTTGAAAATGGATTAGCACTTATTGTTTTTACATTATTGGATAAAACAAGTGCGATAGTTAAGTAGAATAAAAAAGGGAAGCATTTATAGATTTCACTGAAATTTATTCTTTTCTCGTATCCTAAACATGTCATAACATACAGTGTGCTGAAAAAAAGCTGAGCTCTTAAGAATTTGTTTGTTATTACAAAACCCCACGGTGAAAATTGAAATAAATAAGCCGGGTAGATTCCAATGAATATCAATAAAATAAATTTAAGAAAAGAGGGAATTCTGCTAGTGTTTGAATCAAAATTTAGGTTGATTAGAAGGAGAAAAATGCCAACCATCAGGAAATATATAGATAGAATCAAAATGGATGTAAAGCTAAAATAAATTTCTTTATCTAGCCCACCCCAATAAATACTCTTGAAACAAAAAAAAGAAATTAGAACTACAGAGATATTCAACAAAATTAATGGGCATTTTTTAAAAAAAATTCTTGTTTTAAAACTCATAAAAAAACCTTCAGTAGTATTTATATTCTATGCAGTTTTCAAAATTCCCCAGTAATTAGTAAAGTGGGTAATGATAACTAACAATGCATTTAAAGATCAGATAGTTCAAGAATAACAAAAGAAAATACATCTATAGTTAATAATTATTACATATTATCATCCCAGGTTCGTAAGATCATATGAACCATATTTTCGTATCTTGACGCAGCAATTCTGAATTGCGAGAATATGTATTGAAGATCTAATCTCACTATCAATAACAATGATAAATCAATCTTTTTTAATCGAGGTTATTTCTATTTTAAGATAGAAGGAAGAGCAAAAATACAAATCTCACGGAATGTCCTAAGGGCAATTTAGGTAAGCCGGGATAGGTGTGACTCTCGGAATAAGTAATTCTACGCCAACTTGAGAGAAGGTTTCCAGCGCTTCATAATAGCAAAACAAAGGTTCAGAAACCCATTTGACGTAAGCATCATTTTCCTCGCCGTAACTTGTTTCGTCTTCCTGATAAGTGATATTGAGCGGTTCACTGATAATCAACGAAAAACGTTTGTTTTTCAAATCGGTATAAAATTTATTGAAATAAGCAGTGTTGCCGCTTAACGCTTCGTTCATCATCAGTTTCTTTTCATATTCTCCAACCATTTCAACACCGGTAATTTCATTGAAAGTAACTAATTGGCGTTGGTCAATAAATAGGATCTCTCCTTCCGCTTTTCTATTATTGATTTCATTTTGAATAGATGACAACGAACTGTCAATTACTTCTGCGGAAGGCAATTTTACGGGGCTTACGGTTAGAATGGGTTGAATGTTGAGATAAAGCAATAAAAATAGGATCATATAAACGGGAACAGATGAGGTGGATATCACTGAATTAAACCAATCCGCCAATCCATCGTTCCAGAATAGTCTGAAGACGATCAGAACAGTAAGAAGGAACATATCCATATTGTGAAGGTTGCTGCCCCCTCCGACCTTTACACTTACAACAGAACCGATAAGAAGAAAGCCTATTGATGAAGAGAGAATATAGAATTTCTCAACATTTGTCGGGGATTGCTGTGTTTTTCGAAAATAGTTCATGAGAATAACGAAAAGAGGGATAACCAGAATAAATAATGCCGGTAATATGCCGAGTGGAAAGGTTTTTGATGGTAATAATCGATTCCAGAGTAGATCTTGGTTGGAAAATATTTTTGTGATCGATTCTAGAATTTCAGGTGATGTGTTTTCTTCAAGGATTATTGAAGAAGTGTCAAATTTTATAAAATTGGGAAGTACCAATGCGCCTATCAATCCGAAGAAAGCCGCTGAAAAACCTTTTAAATTTCTTGTTTTGAGAGAAGAATGCTTTTCTTTAAAATAAAACAGCAGAAATGCCCAAACTGGCGGTGCAATGATCCACGTAAATCTGGTCAGGTTGACATAGAAACCTGCAATGGTGACCAATAAAAGTGAAATGGGGAAAATAGGCACTTCAACCGAAATCAATATTAAGATCGCACAGATAAGCAGCGGTGCATATATCGGTCCCTGGCTCAAAAACACGTAGGTCCATAACCCCAATAAAAGCAGAATGGGGAAATGGATTCTCTTATTTTTAAATATGAGAACTCCGAATATAAAGGGAGGTAAAAAATATAAGATGGCGTTCCACGCGCGTAATCCACTAATGGATAAGTCTCTAAAGACAAATGCTATGCCCCACAAGCTCTGTCTTCCAATATCCAGGAATGCTGCTATATTACTGCCGGGCGCAGAGTGATAATGATTTTTCCGTAGGAATAGAGAGTAATCCCAAAATCTATTTCCTTCGGACCATGATAGAGAAAAAGGATAATTTACAATCAGTCTCAATCGGTTAGAGAGAAGCAGAGAAGATGCAAGAATAATTAAAGAGGGAAAGAAATTGGAAATTTTATACTTTGAAATATTTCCTCTATAAAATAAATAGGTCATTAGGAAAGAGGATGATAATAAAAGCAAGATGCGTAAATAGATGCTGGTGATCACGAATCCCCATGGCGAAAATTGTAGAAAATATGATGGGAAAATCCCAATTAGAGCAAATGACACGTAGCAGAAAAAGGATCTTTTGTTGCTGGCAGTTCGTTTTTTTTCGTTGAAAATGATTATCAGAATAGAAACACCAACGATCCCCATGAAGATTGCTATGGTCAAGAATGATAGTGTGTTGAAATATATCGATTTATCCAGACCTCCCCAATAGATTTTTTTCATTTCCAGAACAGCGAACGAGACGATGGTGATGAATATGATAAAGAGGATTGTTTTGGTTTTTCTTATTTTCATATGATTGTTGATACAATTATAAGCTCAAATGTAACCAATCCTTTTTATGGACAATTGATGAAAAAATCAAACAATCAAATTCTGCTTCCAAGGGTGATCTTTGGAAATCGTGGTGACATTCTCAGCCGCTGGGGGTTGATCAACGGGCTATTGTCAATTGGTCAAAATAACATTGAAGTATTTGCACATAAGGCAAGTGACTTACCGATTGAGATCCGGGACAAATTCATTCCATATACAAAGTACCACAATATTCTACTTTCAAAAGAAGGTAGAGCAGCATTGAAAAAAAGTGATCTGATCTTGTGGGGTGGGGGTTTGGATATGACAGATGAATCAAGCAAGGCTAAGTTATTGTACCTAGTGTTTACTTTTTTTCTGTACAATCTTTTAGGGAAGAAAATCTACTGCGTTTTTCAGGGAGCGGGTCCTATAAAAACCAAAACAGGTGGGGTATTCGCCAAAGAAGTCACCAAAAAAGTGCATTGTTTTATTTTACGTGATGAACATTCATATAAATTAATTCATACTCTAAATCCATCTATTCCTGCCCTCCTTGCCGGAGACGCGATATTCATGCCCGGTTTTGAAGAGCAGATCGCCCAATACTCCCACCCGGCTATAGTAGAAAGATATATTCCGAATGATGAACGCCCCGTCATTGCCGTGAATATCCGGCGCTGGTTCCATTTCTCCTCTGACCTGATCCCTTTTCAACTGGCAAGAAAACGCTATGAGAATCGGGGACTGGAACAGATGCAGTATCTTGTGGATACATATGAGACTCTGGTGAATAGATTGCGTGAGAATTATGACGCCCATGTTCTTCTGATATCCGCATATAATCCGCGGGTGTTTAGTTGGGAAGATGATTCTCCCTGGTTGGAAAGGATCAAGATTCTTTTTCAGGATGATCCTGCAGTGCAGTTGGTGAGTGAAGATCTGGATATGGTGGATTATCTTGCCTTGATGAGCAAAGTGGATATGGCGGTTAGTATGCGTCTGCATTCCAGTCTGACAGTTATGCGTTTTGGCAACCCGGCAGTGAATATAAGTTATGCTCCGAAGGGGATAGATTCTTTTCGAACTCTAGGACTGGATGACCATGCTATCGAACTTTCCAGAATCATGCAGGATGGCACAGTGCTGTGGCAGAGGGTCGAACAAGTTCTGAATGATTTGGATGCGGAAAGAAGAAAAGTACGTAACGGTGTTGAAAAGGTAATTACAAATAATATAAAAATACTGCAAACTATATTTTCAGATGATCATGAATAAACCCTCTCCGCAAATTAATTGGAAAATGGTCTTGAAGTGGGGCGGTACGATCATTTCTTTTATTCTATTGGTCTGGTTGCTGACGAAACTGGATTGGCAGAAGTCTTGGGAAATATTAAAGAATATGCCAGTTTACAGTTATGGATTAGCACTGCTGTTAATGCTGTTGGGTCAATTCCTGAACTCTGTGCGCTGGTATGTTCTCTTGAGGGCGCAAGATGTGCATATCTCCATTGGTGAAACTTTTAAAATTTTCATCAGTGGTGTGTTCGCATCCAATTTTCTTCCCTCTACCATTGGTGGGGATACACTTCGTTTTCTGGCAATTGCCCGCATCACAAAAGATCGCCCGTTGGGGTTGGCATCTGTTGTTCTTGATCGTCTGGTGAATTTGGCGGCATCCTGTACTCTGATCCCTTTCAGCGTGTCTGTATTACGGACCACCGGATTACACATTAATAGCGATCTCTATACCATGGCGGGTTTGACTATTTTCAATGGAAAAGTAGGACAGTGGTTCACACGTGTTTTCAATAAATATAAAGACCTTTTGATCCGCTGGCTAGACAAACCCGTATCATTGCTGGTGGCATTTTTGATTGCCTGGTCTTCCAGTGTGATCATTCTGAGTGCAGTCTGGGTGCTTTCCCAGGGAATTGGAATTCAGGTTTCGTTATGGCAAGTGTTGGGTGCCAATACCATTTCGTATTTTATCACTTTGCTTCCTATTTCTATCTCCGGTTATGGGTTAAGGGAGATAACTGTCACCAGCCTGTATACACTCATGGGTGCCACCCTAGAGCAGGCAACCGCGCTGGCGCTGATTACTCGAATTATTTCGACCATCGTTACAGTTCCTGGGGTGATATGGCTGCAGCAAATCATTCATAAAAATGAGGAAGCGAGCTAAATAATATCGTTTTCTTAACGGGACAAATTTTGTGAATTAATTAACTATTCCAAATGCATTAAATTGACTTTTGGGCAACAATGAACAAACGTCTTCCCCATTTGGTTGAGGAAAAATCATCAATAAAAAAGAGAGAGAAGAGTATTTTTGAAATGACCTTTTTGATTGGAGAGGTGATTTCTTTCATCACCAATTGCGGAGGTGTTTTATTAAGAAAAAAAGAGTAATATATCCAATAAAATGGCCACCCCCAACAAATACTTTCTTTTACTTGAAAGCCTTGAGATCGTAAATAATCTTCGATTTCGTTTATTTCAAAACGACGATAATGTAATGCAAATTCGTCATGCTGCCCCCAGTATTTCATTTGAGCAGGTACCGTAATAAAGACAAAACCATTTTGTTCTACAAGCGAAGCAATATTATTGACGGCTTTCTTCCAATCTTTGATGTGTTCAAGCACTTCTGAAGAAATGACTGCGATATATTTTTGAGAGGGTAAAGTCGATTTCTGTTCTAAATCAATGAGATAATGCGAAGATATAAAATCGAAAGATTCCAATATTTGTAGTGCGTTATTCGAAATATCCCCTGCTTCATAATCCAGATCATTCTGATAGATCTTATGCAACTCGATTAATAAACTACCATCCCCACAGCCTGCGTCGAGTATTTTACCTTGGTGGACATATTTTCTGAAAAATTTTATCAAGATTCTATTTCTTGTTCGAACACTTGGACCTATTTTATGTAAATCATGCCACTCATTTTTCCATAAGTCGTTATATCTATCCTGATCTTTTTTATTGATGGGAATATTGTTCACAATAAAAAATTTTACCATAATTAAAAATTAGGATAATTTGTAATTACAGAAATAAATGGTATGTGCACTTTGCTATAAGGATTATCGATAACAAGTTATATGGTAGTCGGAATAATACCGGTCATTTAATTCTTATTCCCTAAAATATACTCAATCATTTTTTCATATTCGGAAATGATAAATTTCATATCAAACATCAAAGATAAATCACGACTTTTATGTTTGAAACACTCCAATTTATCTTGATTGGCAAGTAATATTTTTAATGCATTTATAAAACCCGCTTCATCTTCGGATGGAATCAAGAACCCATTCTCGTTATTGACGACCAGATCCGAACACCCCCCTACGTCAGCTATCACAACCGCCAATCCCATGGCGATCGCCTGAACCCCAGCAACTGGTAGCCCCTCCGAACGGGAAGGCATGAAGAAGATATCTCCTCGTTGGTAAGTTTCGATGACTTCTTCGGGGCTGATCCAACCGGGTAAAGTGAAACGTTCTTGCATTCCATAATCTTGGATCTTCTCTTCCACTAGTGGTTTTAGTGGACCATCACCCATCATGACGCAATCCCATGAAAGCGATTTCAGTTTGTTCAAAACCTCGATAAACAAGAGCGGATTTTTTTGTTCCATGAAACGCCCTGCGAAAATAATGCGCGGCGGATTGTGAATTTCATAACTTTGTGGTTTTATAACGGAGGTGTCGACACCGTTGAAAATGACCTGTGGATGGATACCAGGGTAGCTGATCTCTGCTAAATGACTGGTGAAATGGCTGACCGTAACGATCTTTTCCGCTTCTTTCCAAATCTTTTTCGTAAAGGGGTAAAGATAACGAAACCATCCTCCTGTTTTTTCAGGAACCCCACCAGGGATATCGCCGAGATGGGCGGTGATGAAATATGGGATGCCAAATCGTTTTGACAACATTCTGGCAGCAACTCCGGCAGGCACTGCAAAATGAGCCTGGATGATATCCGGTCTCCAGGTATGGATGAGCCGACTGCCATAAAGGTACGCGCTGAGGATAAATGCCCCCATGTCTTTCAGAGTGGCGCGATAAGCAGATTTTCGGAGGGAGGGTACGCGGATGATCTCGTAATGATGAAAACACTCATTACGAGGCAAATCCTGGAACGCCGGTGTAATGATCTTAACCTCGTGCCCGTGCTTGCTGAGCCCTTCATTAAGATCGCGGGCAACTCTTCCGCCGCCGCCCCCCACCGGAGGATATTCATGATTCAGAACCAGGATGCGCATAATTATTCTTTCTTTGGTGATTTTGAACTATGTTCATTGATGATGGTTCGAATGGTGTAGGTTGGTTTGTTTTGTGATTCATGATACGTTCTCACCAACAATTCAGCGATAAAACCCATCAGTACGGATTGAAAACCTATGATAATACTGGTGACACTGATCAAAAACCAGGGTGAAGTGGTGACTCCAATTTGCTGGAGTACTCTACGAATAAAAAGATATAAAAGGACTATTGCGCCAGCTATTATTAGCGTTACACCCATTCCGCCAAACAGATAAATAGGTTTATTGGCATAAGAGGTCAGGAATTTCACCGTGAAAAGATCAAGTACCACTTTGAAGGTTCTCTCCAATCCGTACTTGGCTTTACCATACTTACGAGCATGATGATGAACCCGTACCTCGGCTATCCTGGCTCCCACCGAATCGGCATAAACCGGAATGAAACGGTGCATTTCTCCGTAAAGGTGAAACCCGGCGAGAACCTCTCGGCGATATGTCTTCAAAGTACAACCATAATCATGGAGATGGACTCCGGTAACCTTGGAAATCAATAGGTTCGCCATGTGAGAAGGTAGTACACGGGTTAAGAATTTGTCTTGCCTGTCATGGCGCCAACCACTGACAACATCGTATCCTTCGTTGAGTTTATCCAGCATCATGGGAATGTCAGCGGGGTCATTTTGCATGTCCGCATCACACAAGACCACAATCTCACCATGTGAATTGTCAATACCGGCTGCAATTGCTGCGGTTTGCCCGAAATTTCTGCGTAATACAATCAACCGAACATGTTGTGGATCTTTTTGTGCGATCTTTTTCATCTCGTCCAGACTGTTATCTTTACTGCCATCGTCTACCATCAATAATTCCCACTCTTTCTTAAGAGGGGAAACAGCTTTTACAATAGCTTCGTAAACAAGATGAACGTTTTGTTCTTCGTTGTAAACCGGCACTACGATTGAAAGATACATCATCTTCTCCTGAAAACTCGGAAGTAATCATTTGGACTACATTGGCTAATTGGAATAGTAGGAGCTAGTTCCTCAAACTTATCAGTGTCAATCCATTTTACAATATCCCCGCGGAAATTGGGATTTTCAATGATTGCATAATCGGTATCTTCTAACCAGTGAAGTGCCAGATCTTCATTCCAATACCCATATTTGTAAATTTCGTTGCTGGTACCACCAACCAGATAATTAAAAGTGTAATTGAGCTGTGGTGGATAGATTTGAATGTCATCTATATAACTGAGCAATATTTGTCCGGTGGTACTGTACCACCACACTTTTGAACCGGATGGGATAATGTCGTTGAGATATTTTCCAACAGATTCATAGGTGTCGATGATGTTTTCTGAACAATCGCGATAGGATGCACTGTACTGTTCTTCGGTACAAACAAAAGTCAGCAGACTTCCCAGAATAGTCGTTGTCAAAAAGCTGCTATAAATAAATGATTGGCTATTCTTTCGGATTTTGTTCCACAAAAATGTGATCAAAATGATGATGATCCCTGCCAGAAATCCGAACACAGTTGGGATGATGATCTCCAGTTGATCGTAATCCAGTCCAAATTTGTTGCCAAGCAATGTCCATAATTCCACTGTACCGGGGATGAATCGCATGTCTTTTATACGAGGTACCTTCATTTCCATTAAAAAGTGTCCTGTATCCAGATGAATGCTGAACCCGGCGGCAGTACAGAAGGTGAGTATTAGAATGATGGTAATTAAATTCCAGAATTGAGTTCTATTTTGTATTCTTACATGATATAGACCAATAGCAAGAAGAACCACACCGATGATCCCGAAAAATGAGAGGTAATTGCTAAAACAATACACGCAGTAATTTTTAAGTACGGAAGCCCATAGATGGATCAGGAATAAGAGGGAGTATATAAGCAATAGAGAAAAAAGCATTTTCTCGCTATATTTTTTCCTTTTTATATTTAATCCGGCAATGATACCGGCAAGACTGACCCCCAGCATTTCTGAAAAATGAGCAGTGATACCTTGTGCGAGTGCGTGCAATCTACCCAAGAATTGAGTGATGGTTACTGGGGCACGATTCGCATCGGGGATGTATATCAAGTTCTTTACAATTGGGACAATAAATGCGGGAATGACGGCTAAATAATTGCGTAAAATATCAGGCCAATAAATGGCGGTAAAGAAGAGAAACGCTGCCAGACCGGTTATGAGGCTGATGGTTCCTGCTTTTTTTCCATGTTCCCAGTAGATGTATATAACCAGCAAAGGGAGGATAGGTAGCATGTTTTGTCTGACTTGCACTACCAATACTGCCAGCAGCATTCCAAGCATCAACTGCCAAAAATTGCGCTTTTTTCCCAATATAAAGACCAGCGTCCAGGCTAAAAAGAATGCCGCCAGGCTTTGCGATATAAACTGAGAAAAAGTCCAGGCATAGAAAGGGTTGAATGCAATGGCAGCGCTGGCAAGAAAAGCCAACCAATCAGAGGTTTCCCTTTTTACAACCATCCAAATTGCAATGACGGTCAGAACACCCAGTAAAATCGAGAGAATGCGACCAGAACGCAACCCGGCTCCAAAAATTAATTGAAACCAACCGGGAATGAGGAAACTCAGGGGATTCTTATTGGTCCACAGCCCATAGGCTTCAAAAGGTTTATAGGTTCCATTGGCGAAAAGATAACCTTTATAGAGAAAAAGGCTTTCATCCAATCGGCTGGGGAGCATGTTGGCATATTGAAAACTCCTCACGAAGAGGAAGAATAGTGAACATATAGTGAGGAGTCCCGGTAAATATTTTTTGAGAAGAGTGTTGTTTCTCATATTTTTCCGTTCAACGGGAGGATTATATCATTGACCTAATTCCTCTTCCCGGATGCTTTGTAAACATGATCATATAGAATGAAACCCAACAACATGACCACGATCGTTATGAACAATACCACGATCATTTGGGTAAATGGCAGACGTGCCCACAATTTGTAATAACGGCTTAGGTACCATTGAATGAAGAACAGGCAAAAAATGCCTGTGATCCAGTACATCCTTTTCAGCCATGGGTTTTCACTCTCCTTGAAATACACTAAAACCCAGCTTATAACAAATGCTATCCATGGCAGGATAGCTGTACGGTAGCGTGGGTTATCCCATTGGTCACCGCCGGCGCGCAGTGAAGAGAGCAGCACCCAGAACAGGATGAAGAAGATAGTCGCGAATAGCAGCCTGCGATTCTGGCTGTTATTTTCTTTGGAAATAAAGAAGGGTGCTACCAGCAATGTCGGAGCCGCAATGTACCAGCCCAACGAACGAAAAATAGCAATGATACGCATGATCGCGATGCCAGGATAGGCAATGGCAGCCGGCAGAACCGGTTGCAGCATACCGTAGATGACCAGGAATGGGATACGCAAATTTTCTCCAATATTATCCAATTCAAATTGGATTCTGCCCGAACTGCTTTCCATTAAATATAGATCCCAACGGGCGGTATTCACCAACCAGTTTGTGCTGGCTGCCAGCCCTGCCAGGATCACTACCAGAAGTGGAATGGTCTTCCGGAGTTTTTGTTTTGTGGTGCTGGCTGTGGAGGAAGTATTTGCCCATATCCATAATAAGATCAGGAATAATATTGCTACCGCATAACGGGTAGATACCAATGTCAGAACCAGCATACTGATAAAAAGAGAGATAAGGCTGGTGCGTTCATCTTGTTTGTAATGTACCAATCCCCATAGAATGATGCCGCATAATCCAATGATCAATGGTTCGCGCATCTGTGAGCCCCCCAGTATGATGCTTTCCGGGTAAAGTGTCAGGATCCAGCTTGCCGTATTGGCAATCCTGTCATTAAACTGCTCGTGTAGTGCCTGCCAAAAGAATGGAATCCCTAGCGAACTGATGAAGGCAGTCAGGAACATGATCAAGAGCGGGCGTTGTGCATCCGGGCTGAACAATCGATACACCGAAGCGCTGAGAGAAAGCATACCGCCATATTGGTCGGTATAGAAATCATCTTGAAAACCAGCAAAGAGTGGTTCGTCGCTGCTGGCAATCTGCCAGGCATCGCCGTCACGCCGGTATGCATCCAAATATAAATAACCCGCTTGGGGAGGTTCTTCCTCATATCCCCAGATTGGCAGCAGCAAAAACAGGGCAATTCCGACAATAACCCGTAGCAGAAAATTTACTATGGTAATGGTCTTGACCTGCCTGGGACTGTGAAGTTTTTCAAAAGCGAATAGGATCCCGGTGATAAAGAGCAATGAAAGGAAAGCAGCTCCCAACCAACCCGAAAAAGGTTTTTCACCCGGATTTACCAGGATGACCACCAGACCCAACACAGCCGCGCCTGGTAGAGCAATTTTAGAAATTCGAATGATCCCATTCTTCATAAGAAGTGCCTTCCATATTTCGGATTAATGCAAGCGACCTGCTTGCCCGTGCCACCCAACTATATTGCTGCGAAAGCTGGCGGGCGTGTTGTGCCAGGCTGTTGCGAAGCTGTTCATTCTCTGCCAGATGCTGGATAGTCTGCACCCATGCCTGGCTGTCATCTGGTGGGCAGAACAGGGCAGCTTGTTCAGAGAGGACCTCATGAAAGACTGGGATCTCGCTGGCAATAATCGCCCGCTCGCTTGCCATGTAATCGAACATCTTCATGGGGTTGATAACCTTGGTGATATCCCCACCGCTGCTGCCGGATATTTTCTTACCGTACGGCATGACCAGTATATCGCAGGCGGCTTGGTAAAGAGGAAGCTGCTGGTTGTGGATAAAGCCGGTCAGGATGACATTATTGATATTTCGTTCTTTCAATTCCTCTCGCCAGGGTCGTACATGTTCTTCTTTACCACCCACCCACAGGAAATTGACTTGTGGGAGACGAATGGCGATCTCGAGCAGCAGATCGACCCCTCTACCGCGATAAAAGTGCCCGGTAAAACCAACGGTGATATTTTCATCTAACCCCAATTGTTGGCGGGCTTTCGTTGGGTTGGGCAGATGCCTGTAGCGCTGTGGGTCGGTGCCGTTAGGCGCGATCTGCAGTGACCCCTGGCGGAATTTGAAACCATAGCGTTTTTCCAACCCCTCTGCCAGTGCGCGCGTGGTGGTGAGGGAAAGTGTGTTGTGCTGGTGCTGGATGTATTGCTTGAACAGTAATGGACCGATCTTACCCATAGGAAAATCATGGAATTCCATCGCGGTGGTGAACATGCGTCGTTGAGCAAAAACCGCGCTTTGCAATGCCCAGGTATACAGTACCTTTGCTCCCCATTTTTTGGCTTCTTCGACGGCTTTCCAGCAGAAGTCGTATTGCCTAAGCGCTTTTCTGAAGGATAGCCATTCCACCGGGAATTCCACCTGTAACCCATACAGGTCTGCCAATTCATTCCAGGATGCCGTTTTAAATTTTGGGACCCATAGTCGGATTTCTGCACCATTTTGTTTCAGTGCGTGGCAAACTTTCATGGCTTGTATGCTGTTGGCAGTGCTGGAAGGGATCTGGGATGTGGTAATGCATGCGATCTTCATACGGATACCTCCAGAGCATCCTGTTTTTCGCGATTGTGGATCTCTTTCAATCCTCTGATCACGATCCCTCCGATACTTACCAGGAAGAAAGCTGAGAGCAGCCCGGCTTCCATATTCAGCCCCAAAAACGGTACCAGCAGGACGGTCAGCAGCACTTTCATCAGCCCGCTGTATAAGCTGAACTGGTAGGGAACCATTGGCATACCGAGGGAAAGCAACAGCGGTCGATTCCAGAAGAAGATATTGGCAAAACCCAGCCCGATCAGGAAAATCATCATTGCCTGGTAAGCCGGAACGAAATCTGCTCCATAAATGCTCAGCAGCCATCTGCCAAAGATAGCCAAGCCGATGGATGCTCCAATGGTCCACACTCCGGAAATGGCGGTTACTTTTTTGAGCAATTCTTTCACCTGCCCCCAGGCTCTTTGTGTGACTGCCCGGTTGATCTCAGGATAAGTGGTCGAGATAAACGGTGTGATGGGGAGCTGGACAAAGTTGATGATTGCCAGGGCTGCTTTGGCATAACCCGCTTCCAACGGGGTCAAGAAATAAGCGATCCATAACACTTCGTTATCACGCACCAGCATGATGATGGTGCTGCTGATGTTGGTGCTGAAAGCGAATTGTGCCAGCTCTTTAATAGGGGGAAGATATGACAGGGGGGTTTTGAACCAACCCCGACCAAGGGTTTTCCTTAGCGCTTTGAAACCGATCAGGGAAGTTCCGATGCCAAGCACGAATTTACCAGCCATGTAGGCGATCACAATTTCAAGCAACCCGCCATGGATGAGATATGCCCAAACGATGATGGTGGCAGTGAATAAATTACTAATAAAATTGATAACTGCCTGCACGCGGAATTGCCCGTTCACCTGCAGTACCCCAGTGGTGGTTTCCATCACCAGATTTGCCAGAATGATGGTGCCATAAAGGATGAATTGAGGTGCCAGGCTGGGGTCATCTGCCATGGTGCGTGCTGCATAAGGTGCAAAGATGGCACAAAAACCGAATGACAGCAGGGCGGTCACTGATTCAGCGAACAAAGATGCCTTAACGATAGCCGCCGCACGCTCTTTCTGGTTGGTTTCCATCGCTTCCCCGTAATATTTCACCACTAACTCGTTCATGCGAAATGAGAATAAGCGATTGAGAGTGGATGCGAAAGTGGTGATGGTTCCAATGACACCAAACCCCATGATACCCAGTAACCGTCCGGTCAATACACTTTGAACGACACTGAAGACGTTACTGAACAAGAGATAACCTGAATTACGGATGACCTTCACGATCGTAAGGTCGTGCATCCAATTTTGCCAAACAGATTTCAGTGATTTCATTCTGTTGAAACCTGACTGGCCCAGGCATGTTCCTGCATGTACCAGTCAATAATTTGTGGGATACCTTCTTCCAGTGATACTTGTGGCTGCCAGTTGAGCACTTGTTTGGCTTTGCTTACATCCGCCCAACTGGCATTCATGTCTGCCGGATGGGCTGGTTGGTATTTAACAACGGCTTTCTTCCCCAGATGGGTTTCTATCATTCCAACCAGGTCATTAATGGAAATGGTCTGGTGTCCACCCAGATTGATGATCTCGTATCCCAGTGGCTTGAGAGCCTGGATGGTTCCCCGCGCGATATCATCCACATAAGTGAAACCACGCGTCTGGTTGCCATCACCAAAGATGGTGACAGGTTCACCTTCTGCGATCCATCTGGTAAAGCGGAACATGGACATTCCCGGTCGCCCGGCAGGTCCGTATACGGTGAAATAGCGTACCACGGTGATATCGATCCCGCTGAGATAGTGATAGCTATAAGCCAGGGTCTCGGCGGCTTTTTTACTGGCAGCGTAGGGCTGCAGTGGGTGGCTGGAATCAGCTGTTTCGGGTGTGGGGTAAGGCGCGTCATCTCCATAGATACTGGAGGTGGATGCCAGGATGAATTTAGGAATAGCATGTTGCTTGCAGATTTCAAGCAGGTTCAGGGTGCCGGTCAGGTTGGTGCTGTAATAAGCCCAGGGGTCCAATACAGAATCCCGCACACCGGCTTTGGCTGCCAGATTGATGATCCCATCCACTTTGGAAGATGAAGCGAAAATATCTTTGAGCGTTTGAAGGTCGCAGATATCTTTCTTGTGAAAACTGAAGTTGGGAAAATCCAACAATCTATCCAGCCGCCAGTCTTTCAAGCGCAGATCATAGACCGGATCAAAATTATCGATCCCGATCACGGAATGACCATCGCGCAGCAGGAATTCACATACCTTGGAGGCGATGAAACCCGCTGCACCGGTTACGAAATAATTACTCATTACAATTTCACCACTTTCGGGTTGTCTTTACCGGCATCCCCGGTGGCATTGCGTGCATCGAAAACTAGCTTGGCATCGCGTATGATGCTGGCGTAATCATATAGACTGTGGTTGGTGACGATCACCACACAATCAGCTTCCTTCACTGCTTTGTCAAAATCAGCTACTGATTGCATACGCAGTTCATCATGATTGATGGAGGGGATGAAGGGATCATGATACTGCACCTGAGCGCCTTTTTCTTGCAGCAGATGGATGATATCCAGCGCAGGTGATTCACGCAGATCGTCGATATCGGCTTTGTAAGCTATCCCTAGTACCAGGATCTTACTGCCGTTGATTGTTTTTTTATGGGTATTTAAAGTGTCTTGTATTTTGGTGACCGTAAAACGCGGCATAGTGGTGTTGATCTCGGAAGCCAGATTGATGAAGCGCGTGGAATAATTGAGCGTCTTCAATTTCCAGGATAGATAAAGCGGATCGATCGGAATGCAGTGCCCTCCCAAGCCTGGTCCGGGCTGGAATTTCATGAACCCGAAAGGTTTGGTGGAAGCGGCATCGATCACCTCCCAAATATCCACGCCCAAACGATCGCACATGATCGCCATTTCATTTACCAGTCCGATGTTGATCATGCGGAAAGTGTTTTCCAATAGCTTTGCCATTTCCGCCACTTCCGCTGATGAAACTGGCACAACCTTTTCTAGTGCCTGCCTGTACCAACTGCTGGTGACTTCCAGGCAGGCAGGGGTGATACCACCGATAACCTTGGGTGTGTTACGGGTGGTGTAATCAATGCGCCCGGGATCGACCCTTTCCGGTGAAAATGCAAGAAATAGGTTCTCTCCAACTTTGAGTGCATTATCTTCAGTGAGTTTGCTGAGGATCAGTTCGCGGGTGGTGCCCGGGTAAGTGGTAGATTCCAACACCACTGCCATGCCGGGGTGAACGTACTTTTTCAATGAATCTGCCACAGAGAATATAAAAGAAAGGTCAGGGTCACCGGTTTTGCGCAATGGCGTGGGAACGCAAATGCTAACTGCATCCAGGTTTTTGAGGGCTGTAAAATCATTGGTGGCTTTCAACTTCCCGGTGGAGGTCAGGATCTGGATGGTCTCATCCGGCACATCCAGTACGTAACTTTTTCCCTGTTCGAGACTTTTTATCTTGGATTCGATCGGATCGATGCCGGTAACTTCGAAACCTGCCTGTGCGAAAACAACCGCCAGAGGTAAGCCCACATAACCGAGCCCTAATACTCCGATACGCGCGCTTTTATTCTCAAACTTGGTGACCAGTTCTTTAACGTAGTTCATTTTTCCTCTTCTAGAAGAAACTTAATTGAGTGGGATCTTCGTGCTGGGTTTCTTCATCACTTTGTTGGGTCGTTTTTTGAATCTCTTCCGATTTCTTTGCTTGCAGGATCATATCTGGCAATTTTCTAAAATCAGTCATGATGGTGGGTTTCAAATTGGGTTGGTGCAGCCCTGCAGCGGGATGGTACATGGCGACGATCAGACGACCTTTCACCCAAGTGGCTTTACCGTGGATCAGGCTGATCTTAGCGTTGATAAAGTATTTTCCCATGGAATGCCTGCCGAGGGTGACGATCACCTTGGGTTTGATGGCAGCAATTTGCCGGTCAAGATAAGAGGCACAAGCTTCCAGCTCTTCTGGCATCGGATCGCGATTACCGGGAGGACGGCATTTGACCACATTGGTGATGAAAACATTTTCCCGTTTTAAATTTGCACTCGCCAGCAGTTCATCCAGGAATTTGCCAGCCTGACCGACAAAAGGAAGACCCTGTTCATTTTCATAATAGCCGGGTCCCTCTCCGATGAACATAACTTCCGCATTGATCGGTCCTTCACCGGGAACGGTATTTTTTCTACCTGCTGCCAGCGGGCAGCGCTGGCATTGTGCGATTTCAGCTCGAATTTCATCCAATGTGTTTTCAGCGGTCACGTTTAATCCTTTCTGCTAGAGTAATTTTACTTTGTTCTGCCGGTTTGTTCAGCAGGGTTCAATCGAGGTTAGGGATCGGATCAGCGGTGTGCAGGTAAATGGGTGCCAGGGTCATTGAGTCATCTGTGTGACCGCCAGCTAGTTTTTGCGCTGCGATCTCAGCCAAGTATGAAGCGCGGCGAACACTTAAGGATGGAGGATAAACATGTGCTTTTTTCCACTTTCTCCCTACCAGACGTCGTTCTTCGGCATTCATTTCGCCACAGATCAATGTGTCTGTTTCGATCTCTTCGCTCAGTTGTTGTGGAGAGGTCACGAAGATCTCACCATGGGTGATCCAACCTTCATCATATTGATAGCGACGGGCTGCCAGTTTACTGCGCCCGGCTTGCAAGACGCAGATCAGGGGCATGGATGCTGCAGGGATTGAAAAAGCCAGAACGTCCAAACTGGGCACGCCGATCAAAGCGGCATGATTTGCCAACGCCATTCCTTTGGCAAATGCCAATCCAATACGTAGGCTGGTGAAGGAACCCGGTCCGGTTGCGATGGCTATGGCTGGCAGGTCTTTCGCAACTATTCCACCATCATGCAAGATCTCAGCAACAGCCGGGGCTAGTTCGATGGTGTGGCGGCGGGTTGAACGCCATGTTTTTTCGAAAGGGAACACCTCGTTTTCAGAATCATATAGAGCCAGGCTCAGCCATTGCGTAGAGGTATCAATTGCTAGGATCATGTTAAGTCCGTAAAAATTTGTTTTCTTAATTGTATGACGATATTTTTATACTTTGCGCCAACTGGTTTGATCAGCAACATGCGTTGTAATTCGGTCAGATAGCTCAATTCGATCCACAGATATGTGTCGGGAAGGGCACTTAAAATATGTTTAGGCCATTCCACGATCAACGGTCCATTCTCAAGCAGATAGTCGATATCCAGATTTTCGGCTTCCAGCGCGTTTGCCAGGCGGTAAGCGTCTAGATGTGAGATCTGATTGCTATCCATGCGGCGGTAGTTATTGATGAGGACGAAAGTAGGGCTGGTTACCGGATCTGGAGAACCCCAACCCTGTGCAATGCCCTGTACCAGTGTGGTCTTACCAGCGCCCAGGTCGCCATGTAAACACAGCACATGCCCGATCTTTAAGAGTGTGCCAAGGCGTGCTCCCACCCGGCGGGTTTGATCGGGACTGCGACTGAGAAATTCGAGCGTGCTTTCATCGAGTATGGGCATTTCTTGATCCCTTGCTGTCTGCGATAAGGCAGTTTACGCGTTATCTTGATCAGGAGTAGCTTTGCGAAGGTTTTCTTTCATCTTTTTTTGAAGTTCCCGGCGGGTGAGCATAATGCGATGACCACATTTCAGACATTCCAAACCGATATCTGCGCCCAACCGTGTGACGACCCAGGTATTGCCACCGCATGGGTGATTTTTTCGCATGCGGATGATGTCACCTTTTTCCAGATCAAACAACATGCCAGCATTATATCGCATGATATAATCGCCTCACCAGTGAGAAATCCAACATGAACATTTTCAATATATCCCCGGCAGTTCTGATCCCTCGTCTTTTGGCATTGATCATATCGCTCACGTTTCATGAGTATTCGCACGCCTGGATGGCAGTAAAATTCGGCGATGAAACCCCACGTTGGGCGGGCAGATTGACCCTCAACCCTCTCAAACACCTTGATCCGATCGGTAGCTTGATGCTGCTATTGGTAGGTTTTGGCTGGGCAAAACCTGTTCCGGTCAATCCCTATACGCTTAAACGTAAACATCCGGCCGCGCTCATGGCGGTCGCACTTTCAGGACCGTTATCTAACTTTATACTGGCAGTGGTCACTGCCATACCATTACGATTCGCACTGGTGCAACCGATAGGAACAACCAGCTCGTTGCTCCCCAGCCTTTTTGAGTTCTTGTTATATTTCATGTATATCAACCTTGGGTTGATGCTTTTCAATTTGATTCCCATTCCACCGTTGGATGGTGAGGAGGTACTAGCTTTCTTGCTGCCGGCAAAGGCGGCTATGACCTATGAAAAACTGCGCCCGTATGGTTCATTTATTTTGTTGGGGTTTATTTTGATTGGTCAATTTTCCGGTTTTAATATCATCAACCAGATCCTTCAGCCGATCATGACCGGTATTGCAAAATTTTTGTTAGGAGTGTAGCATGACAACCAGGATCACAATATTGGGATTGGGAAAAACAGGTATCTCGATCGGTTTGTCGTTAGCGGGTGAGAAAAAAGGTATAACCCGTATTGGGTTCGACGAAGATAAGGAATTGATCAAGATTGCCAAGAAAGCCAAAGCATTTGATGAATATGCCACTAACATTGATGCAGCGGTCAGCCGGGCAGATATCGTTGCTCTAGATATTCCGGTCGATCGTCTGCGTACGGTTTTTGTTTCCATCGCGCCCAAGATGAAGAACAATAGCATCATCATCAACCTTGCCCCGTTGGCTTCCGCATCTGCCCGTTGGGCACAGGAATTACTGCCCGCAACGATCCATTTTATCAATATGATCCCGGCGTTGAATTATGACAGCTTGGATGATGTGCTGAAAGATCCCAAACAAGCACGTGCTGATTTGTTTGAGAAAAGCCTGATCTTCATTGCAGGTGATGCTAAGACCCGTCGCGAAGTGATCGATGTGGTAGTGGATTTCGCAGTGTTGTTGGGCGGCACACCTTACTTTGCAGATCCTGGTGAGGTAGACGGTCTAATCGCCAACGTCGTTTTGTTGCCACAGATTGTCGCTGCTGCCCTGGCCGGTTCGACCATGTTGCAGCCGGGTTGGGATGATAACCAACGTCTGGCAGGTAGCATCTATAACCTGGCGCTGAAACCGCTGGAACTGGTCAATGAGGCGGAGGATTATGGTATCAGCATTATGCAAAATCGCCATAACCTCCTGCCGGTGCTCGAGAAATATATCCAGGTTCTACAACGTTTGCAACACCTGGTGGAAAAAGAAGACAGCGAAGGGCTGAGCGATTTCTTGATAGACATCCTGTTGACCCGCAAAGAATGGCTCAACAAACGGAAGGAAGGCAAATGGAATTATGCTCTTTCCAGCAGCATTCCTTTAAAACAAGAGGCGTTCCGTCGTTTTTCAAGTTATTCTTCATAGTTCATTTATTACCATGAGTACTGTTTGATGGTATCCACGATCTCCCCCCGCGATGTAGTGCTTTCTGAGCTTCCGGATGCTGAACTGTTGGTCACTGCTCCCGGACGGGTCAATCTGATCGGTGAGCATGTTGATTACAACCAGGGTGTGGTCATGCCGGTGGCGATCAATAAACGAATATGGCTGGCGGTCAAATCTATCCCCGAACCGCTCTTGAAAATCTCCGCTCGCGATCTGGAAGAATCAGTAGAAATATCCCTGAATGATCTGGATGCAAAAATAGACATTCATAGCAATCCACTCCCGTTATGGAGCCTCTATCCGGCAGCGATCGCCTGGGTGTTGCGTGCACAGGCATATCCATTGAAGGGTATACAGGCGGTCATCGCTTCTGATCTGCCCATGTGTGCCGGGTTGAGCAGTTCGGCAGCCATCGAGTGTGCCTTCGCGTTGGCATTCCAAAACCTCAATGGTTGGAGTATGGAACGCATGCAAATAGCGCAGCTTTGTCAGCAAGCGGAAAATCATTATATTGGTGTGGATTGTGGTCTGATGGACCAGTTTGCTGTGCTGCATGGTGTGGCACGCTTTGCATTGTATTTCGATACCCTCACTCTGGAATGGCAGCCTATTCCCATACCGGCTGAGATGATGCTGGTGATTGCCAATTCAGGTAAGAAAAGGGAATTGGCAAGATCTGCCTATAACCAACGCCAGCAGGAATGCCGGCAGGTTGTCTCGGAACTTGCGAAATATGACCCTAACGTTCGTTCTTTGCGTGATATCAGTCTTCCGGAATTCAACCAGTATTCTTCGTTGATCGACCCGCTGCTGGCAAAACGCGCCCGGCACGTCGTGGAAGAGATCGACCGCGTTCAACAAGCTGCAGTTAGCTTGATGAAAGATGATCTCGTTCGCCTTGGAGAACTGATGAGAGCCGGTCATCATTCTTTGCGGGATCTGTATGAAGTGAGCTGCCCGGAATTGAATTTTCTAGTTGAAACGGCTTATACGTTAGCGGGTTGTGTGGGTGCACGTTTGACAGGAGCAGGATTTGGCGGTTGCACGGTCAATCTGGTACACAAATCAAAAACGCAGGCATTTTGTGAGCAATTAGAGGAATCTTACAAGAAAAAATTCTCCATCGAATTGAAAACCTACGTTTGCCAGGCAGATCGCGGCGCCTATACTGAGAAAAATAAAAAAAAGATCGACTAAGCGCTTTTATGTTCAATCCGTGAAAACCGGGAGATTTCCCAGTGCGATGATATCTTTCCAGTGCTGCGGGTCACCTTCGGTGAAGATGGCAGCCTGCAGGGTGATGGCTCCCCCCGCTTTTTCGATGATGGTGCGCATGCCTTCCAGGGTGGACCCGGTGCTGATGACATCATCCACGATGGCAATTTTTTTCCCTTTGATCAAAGCACGGTCTTTTTCATCCAGAATGAGCAATTGCGGTTTTCCTGTTGTAATAGAAAGTGTCTCTGCTTTGATGGCGTCTCCCATGTAGATCTTGTAATCTTTGCGCAAGACCACATAAGGTTTATGGGTTTCAAGCGATAATTGATGAGCCAGTGGAATGCTCTTGCTTTCAGCCGTCACCAGTACATCATAAGCTGTGGGATCCATTTTCTTGGCCAGTTCCCTGGCGCTGGCTTGCACCAGTTCGGTATCCCCCAGAATATTAAGGATGGCAATTTTAAAACCTGGCTTGACCTCAAAAAGACGCAAGTCTCTTTTTACACCGCTGATCTCAATGGGATGGGTTTTAGGTGATGGGCTCATGGCTTCCTCCTGAAGAATTGCTGTGCAAGAAGAGTGTATCACGGAATTGATTCCTATCATTCAAATTGAAAGAGAGCCAGTGATATCAGCCCTGGCCCTCTTATAAGGAGGAGAAGAAGAGAAGTCGCCCTTGAAACTATAATAGTGGAAGAAGCTATTTTTTGCTTGACGTTTGCCCAACTTCTACCCTACGCTTACCCTACGCTTAAATGGCAAATTTAAGGAAAAAGCATCCTTCTTTCCGCTATACTATATACGAAGGGGCAGATCCAAAAGAGAAGGAGGGCAGTACGACATCTTTCGGATCATCATTTCATGATGAAAGAGCGCGCTGAAAATATTTGTATGGCTTACATTGAAAATGACAACATTGGTTCTATCATGATCCTGGCGACGGGTAAGGGCGTGTCTCGCTGCACTTTTACTTCTCTGGGCATATTCGAACAACAATTACTCGAACAGGGAGACGGCGTCGAAGGGCAGGCAGCAACTATCTTGGCTGACGCGCTCAACCAGGTGAATGCCTATCTGCAAGGTGAGCTCAAACAGTTTGATCTTCCAATCGATTGGGCGGAGATATCACCTTTTTACAGATCTGTTTATGAGGCAGCCATGCGTATTCCTTTTGGAAACGTGTGTTCCTATGGCGAATTGGCAACTGTAGTGGGTAAGCCAGGCGCAGCCAGAGCTGTGGGGCAGGCGTTGGGGGCGAACCCCATTGCGCTGATTGTGCCGTGTCACCGCATCATTGGGTATGATGGGCATCTGCATGGTTTTTCAGCGCCCAATGGGTTGCAAACCAAGACCTGGTTACTGCGACTGGAAGGGCATCATATCGCGGATAACCGCTTGCTGTAACGTATAATTAGCCACATGGAAAATTCAATTGATGAAAATTTTCGCTCTGGCTTTGTAGCGGTGCTGGGACGTCCGAATGTGGGTAAGTCGACGCTCATCAATGCGCTATTGGGACAAAAAGTAGCGGCTGTTTCACCCAAACCACAAACCACGCGCGCCCGTCAGTTAGCTATCCTCAGTGATGAAGAGGCCCAGATCGTCTTCATGGATACTCCCGGATTTCATAACGCGCACCATAAATTGGGTAGGGCGATGAATGCCATCGTGCAGGATACCCTGCAAGATGCCGATATCATCCTGTGGCTGGTGGATGCCAGCCAGGCACCGGACGCGGAAGATCTTTTGATTGCGGAGATGCTCAAGACCACCCGTGAGCTCCCCTCGGTGGTGATGGGATTGAACAAGGTCGATATGCTGAAACCGGATGAGCTCGACCAGAAAATGTGTGATTTCAATGAACTCCTCCCGGGCAGCAGACAGATTGCTTTTTCAGCCCGACAAAAAAAAGGACTGGATGAGCTTGTTACCTTATTAAAAGAACTCCTGCCCCATGGGAATGCTTTTTATCCACCGGAGCAGATCACTGATTATTATGAACGCCAGATCGCGGCGGACCTTATCCGCGAAGCAACCTTGATGTTCTTGCAGCAGGAGGTTCCGCATTCCATCGCTATCAGAGTGGATGAATTCACCGAAAGGGAGAATGGCGGAGCCTTCATCGCTGCCACTATTTTCGTGGAAAAAGAATCTCAAAAAGGGATTGTGATCGGCAAGGGTGGCTTGATGTTGAAGAATATCGGCAGACTGGCGCGCAAATCGATCGAAGAGATGAGCGAACGGAAGATCTACCTGCAATTGCGGGTCAAGGTGAGCGAAAATTGGCGTAATAATGCCGTGTTTTTGCGCCGAATGGGATATGACGATGTGGAGGACTGATGATCACAGGGTGGTTAGGACTGGTACTGCTCATTGCGTTGCTGGATTGGATCGCAATTTGGACTGAAAACGAAAAGCTCACCCGGTTTACCAAACCGGCTACACTCATCGCGCTGCTGGCATGGTTTTCTTTATCTGCCAGTCTCTCAGGCAAACTGCTATGGTTCTGGCTGGCGCTCTTTTTTGGATTGCTGGGGGATATCTTCTTATTATTACCCAACCATTTTTTCTTCGCGGGGTTGGTGGCTTTTTTATTGGGACATGGGGCTTATATTGCCGGATTGTGGCTTGATCCTGCACTATTTCGCTTTCAGCATTTCTTGATCATCCTGGTGATCGTGTGTGTGTTAGGGCTGGTGGCACCGCTGATCTTGCGTAACATGCGCGAAAAAGAGTTTTCCAAGCGACTGCGCTTACCGGTGATCATTTATATGCTGGTCATCAGCAGCATGCTTTTTCTGGCGTTCTCGACTCTATTCCGCCCTGATTGGCGACCACTGGCTGCTCAATTGGCGGCGGCAGGCGGTGTGCTTTTCTTCAGTTCGGATACCATGCTGGCGTACCGTGAATTTGTACGACCTTTCCCCAGAGCGCGTTTCTGGGTGCGTGTGACCTATCACCTGGCACAAATCGCACTGGCGACGGCAGCACTTCTAAACTTCACACATGAAATGTTAATTGCGGGTTAGTGGTCTGAAACCTTCTCCCAATGCTTCATTGGCTTGCCCGATCACTACAAAGGCATCCGGATCGATCTCGCTGATGATACCTTTTAAAATGCTCACTTCGGGGCGTGAGATTACACAATAGATAATATTGCGGGAGGTGCCGGTGAATGCTCCCTTCCCATTCAAATAGGTCACGCCACGTTCCATCTGTTGCATGATCTGTGCGGCGATGGTACCGGATTGGTCTGAGATGATCATGGCAGTGCGCACCACGCTGGAACCCTCGGAGGTGACCTCTGCCACCAATCCGCTGACGTAAATGACGATCAGACCATATAATGCTTTTTCCCAACCGAAAGCGAAACCGCTCGCCAGCACCACCAGGGAATCGGTTAGCATATAAGCGGCGGAAATTGAAAAGCCAAAACGGAAATTCAGGATGCGTCCCAAAATATCAGAACCACCACTGGTGCCGCGCCCGCGGTAAACCAAGCCTAATCCGACTCCCAACAGTACTCCTCCATACAGAGTATTCAACAGCATATCGGAGGTAATGTGTTGGATGAGGATGAAGAATGGTAGCAGATCAGTGAGCAATGAAAAAGCCAGCACTGCCAACAGGGTGCGTAGCGCGAATTTCAATCCGCCCAGATGGCGCCAGCCGATCAGATAGAGCGGCAGGTTGCCGATGATAACCATCAAACCGATGGGAAAGCCACTGAAAAAATTGATGATCTGTGCCGCACCGCTCACCCCGCCACTCACTAACTGCCCGGGGATGAGGAATAATCGCATTGCCAGCGCCTGCACTGCGGAACCAAGGAGGATGAAAAAATAATCCCGTAGTAAATGATTGCGGAAGCCAAGCCGCTCGAAAAATTCTTTGATTTGCATGAATAGATCCTGATCGGAGTAATGATCGCTACTAATTGTAGCTGAATCGGACATTCAATGCGAGAGGAGCGCGCGTTGAAAAAGGTTCCCTTGACTTGCGGATGGTTGCTGGGTAAAATCTTAAATCCAAGCGGGCGTCGCCAAGCGGTAAGGCGTCAGCCTTCCAAGCTGATATTCGTGGGTTCGAGTCCCATCGCCCGCTCTTCTTGTTTAAATTTCCAGAACATCAAACAACCAACAATATTTACCCCTCAGTTTATTGAGGGGCTGATGCTGTTGTAATGCAGTATAAAAAACAATAGGATAGAAGAAAGAACCGATAACAGGAGGTTTTATGATGGATATCATTTTGCGTGGGGTGATCATATTTGTGGTGGTTTTCTTATTGATGATGGGCGTGTATGCTTTCGCAATGCTGCGCAATCGCAAAAAGATCGGCATCTTTCAAGCCTATATCAAAGAACATTTTCCGCATATCACGGCAGATACTCCCATACTGGTGGCGAAACAAAAAAACAAAACCGCTCGTTTGGATATCGCGTTGCTACAAGATGAGGCTCAGCAGCAGATCATCATCGCTAAAGCAGATGCCGGGCAACCTCTAACTCATCAGGTGTATACCTATAAAGACCTGCGTTCGGTCGATTCTTCCAATACCATCATCGCGCGGGGCATCTTCCCCAAGAACTACAGCTATGAACAAACACTGAAAGTGGGATTTGCAGGGGATGTCGTTTATCAATTCATTCTGGAGAATATCAGTAATAAACACGGTACGGATCAGGGTGCTGAAGTTGTCAGGAATGTCTTTGCTCCCTTTGAAGAGAAATTGCATGATATTCTGGGTTGAGTGAGAAAAGGCAATCTCACATCAAGCACGACTCAGGCATTCCTGAAAATTCTGGCTTGATCAGGCTCCAGACCTTCAATGCTTAGCATATTACCCATAGCCTCTATCAAATTTCTTTCAGGGTATATCTGTTTCCACTTTTGCGCGTTGCTGTGGGTGGGGAAGGTTAGCTTTCCTGTTGTTTTTCCCCTGTTGAGCACAAAGATGATCTCTTCCTCCTGCCATGTGCGTTTGAAAGCTATCATCTGGTTGAAAGCGCGCAGGGGAGTGAAGCTGCCTGCGCGTAACGCCCTATACTGTCTGCGCAGCCAGGTCAAATCTCGATAAAGTTGGAACAGGTCTATATCCCATTCTTTTTCGTTCCATGGCATTGTGTGTCGGCAGCCAGGGTCGTCTGCACCCGGTAGCCCGATCTCATCCCCATAGTAAATATGCGGGATTCCGGGCAAGCAGAACTGCAATAATATGGCAAGGGTGTGCCGTGCCTTTTTCCTTTCAAAAAGGGTGGCAATGCGCGGTGTATCATGGCATCCCAACAGGTTGAGCATGCTATGGGCATTTTCTCCCAACAGTGTGTAAAGCCGCTGAACCTCATACAGAAAATCCTCGCCGTCGATGGTTTCATGTAATAAGAAGTCGAACAATACTTCTCTAAGCGGGTAGTTGCTGGCGCTATCGAAGATACCCGCATTAAACCACTGGCTGGCATCGTGCCAGAGCTCGGCACTTAGGAAAATATTCGGATTCAATCTCCGCATCTCAGCTTGGAAACTCTTCCAGAATGTGGGTGGAACGCGCTGTGCGCTGTCTAAGCGCCAACCATCGATATGATACTCCACTGTCCAGTAGCGAGCGGCATCCAGTAGATATTCCTGGACGGAAGCACAATCAAAATTGAACTTGGGGAGATAATAACAACCGCCGCAAGTCTGGTAGTTCAAAGGATCGGAGATGATGGGAAATCCTTCGACCTCGAACCAATCTCTATAAGGAGATGCCTTTTCTTTTTCAATGACATCCTGGAAAAAGGGGTGATTTATGCCACAGTGGTTGAACACTCCATCCAGAATGACCCTTATACCCTGTTGGTGCATACTTTTCATGAATTCACGGAATTCATCATTGCTTCCCAGCAGGGAGTCGATCTGGTAGTAATTTATTATGTCATAGCGGTGATTGGTAGCGGCTTTAAAGATAGGATTCAACAGTAAAGTGTTGATCCCTAACCGTTGCAAGTGTTCGATCTTGACAAGAATGCCGCGCAGATCGCCACCGGAGAAGTTATCTGTAGTCGGAGATGCTTCCCATTTAGCCAAGGTTGTTTTTCCTTGTGTTGATGTTCCCTTGTAAAAACGATCGGGAAAGACCTGGTATATGATGGCATCTTCAAACCACATGTGCTGCTCCCTGATTTATGTTAATTATATGGTCAGCTGTTTGGCTTTATTCCGGCAACAGTGTAAGATGAAGTAGAATGTGCATGGCGTGTGACCACAAGAGTGGAGAGGCGATCTGTCCCCATTTCTTGCACCATAACTGGTAATGGCTCTCATCCAACAGATGATGACTGGTTTGTTCTGGTAAGTATCCTTTTGCGCTGAATTGATTCTCTATCCACTGCAGTTGGTAAGCTGCTTTGTCCCTTTGTCCTATCTGGGCATAAACCAACCCCAACCAGGCACTTAGCAATATCCATTCACCTCCACCATAATAGATGTCGTGAGGATAGCGATGCAATCCACCAGTGGGGGAAAGCAGTTCTTCCTCGATTACTTTCAGTGTTTGCTGGAAGATTTCGTTCGTATGAGGAATAACTTGGAATGGGACCACCAGCCCCAACAGGTTAGCGTCCACCCCATCTCTCAGGGATGATTTGACAAATCTACCATTCTGTTGCAGGTTATGTAGGATGTAGGTTTTGATTTGTTTGTGGGTCGCGAGATGTTCTTCACCGGGCAATAAATGCGAAATCTTTTCCAGTCCTCCATATATTGTAGCCAGTGTGTAAGTATGGATACCCTCCTTATCCTCTTCCCAGCTATCATAGCAGGGGGAATTCCACAGGGCTGTCAGATATGCAGTGGCTAGCTGAAGAGCTCTCTCCTCACTAGCACATAACTTATCCTTATTTAGGTGAAAGCAATGTTCCCCAAATGTCCACAGCCAGACTGCCAAACCATCCAGTTGATGATAAGCCCAATCACCGTGCGCTTCACTACCATCGGCATTAAAACGACAGTGAAGGTACTCTGCGGGTTGGATGGTTTTGTGGTGTTCCACTTTGTAGATGCAATTAAGAATTTTTTTCTCGTTGTGCAGAATAGTATGAATTACCCAGGTGTGGAATTTGCTTGCGGAAACTGTGTGCCCGGCTGAGTCCATTGCATAAGCTGTGTAAGCACCGTCGCGTAGCCAATAATAGGTATATTGCTCAAAATTTGGAGAAGCAATATATCCTCCCTGATCGTTTTGATTATTTAAAATAACATCTATACTTTTTTGAAGGAAGGCTGAATTCATAGTTTATCCTTTGATGGAACCGGCAGTGATGCCCTTCACGAAATATTTTTGAAGGAAGATATAGAGCAGGATGATAGGGGTGATGGCAATGATGGATGCCGCAAACACCAATCCCCAATCGGTTGCGAACTGTCCGTGGAAAGAGGCAATACCCACCGGCAGTGTGCGTTTTTCGGATATGTTGAGGATGGTCATTGCCCACACATATTCATCCCAGGCACCTAATGCGGAGAAAATAGCGGTGGTTGCCAGAGCAGGGGTGGAGAGGGGCAGGATGATTTTGAGATAAATATCCCAGTTGGATGCACCATCAATGCGTGCGGCTTCCTCAATCTCATCCGGGATCTGTTCCAGGAAGCCCGTCAACAGAAAGATGTTCAAAGGCAGGTTCTGCGCTATATATACCAGGATGACCCCTGATAGGCTGTTGAGCAAGTTCAATTTACTTGCTAAGATGAATTGCGGAATAATGATGGTCATGGAAGGCAGCATCATCAGGATACGGATGAGATTAGTCAGCACTCTTTTTGAACGAAACCGGAAGCGGGCAAAGACAAAAGCCATCATCGAGGAAATAATGACAACTGACATGGTTGTAGCCAGTGTTACCAGCACGCTGTTAAAAAAATAGTTACCAAATTGGCGGGTGGTGATGGCAGTCAAGTAGTTCTGGATGGTTGGATCCTGGGGGATGAATTTGGGCGGGAATTCGAATATGAAAATATCCTTCTTGAAGGAAGTAGCCAGCATGTACAGAAAAGGTGTAATTGTAAAAAATGTGCCCACTAGTAAAGCTAGGTATAATAAGATCTTCTTCAGCAGATTGTTTCTACGAAATGATGTAGTGTTGTGCATACTCATTTGCTCTTGATGTCGGAGAATTTTAGTTGGAACTGGCTGATGATGAATACGATTACGATCATCACGAAAGACAATGCTGAAGCATAGCCAAAATTATGGTTGGTGAAAGCTTGATCGTACATGTAGCTTAAGATTACCTCAGTGCGGTGTACCGGACCACCATTGGTGATGAGGTTGATGGGAATATAGGTTTGGAAAGCTCCAATGGTGAGCATGATAGTTACCAGGATGATAGTTGGAGCGAGGATAGGGATAGTGATATGCGTCACGATCTGCCATGCATTGGCGCCATCCATCTGGGCGGCATCATACAATTCGACTGGAATGGATTGCAGTGCAGCCAGGAAAATAACCATTGTCCACCCCACCCCTTTCCAGATTCCTAGAATGAAAAGTGCCAGAAATGCTGTCTGTGGTTCATTTAGCCAGGGGACGGCGTTCTCCACAACGTGCAGGATATCGACCAAGACGTAATTGATCAAGCCGGCTGCACTGGAATTGAAGAGGAATTTAAAAAGCAGTGAGCATACCACCCATGATGTGACCACCGGCAGGTAGTAAACTGTCCGGAAGAAAATCTTCCCGAAGCGGATCTGATCAATGATGATGGCGGTAGCAAAACCCAATAGTAATTGACCACTGACGGTCACTACACTATATAGCAAAGTATTTCTAACGGAGAGTAGGAAGATCTCATCATGAAAGGTACGCGCATAATTTTGAATACCGATGAACACATTCTTGGATGCGTCAATAAAATTCCAGTCATAAAAGCTGATCTGCAGTGTCTTCAACATGGGATAAATCAGCCAAACAGATAAGAAGATGATTCCTGGTAATAAGAACAAGTAAGGCGTTTGTCGTTTTTTTGTTTTCATTATTTGTTGTTTTACCCAAAGGGTTGGGTGTTCTTTCCCAACCCTTTGTATGTATCATGCGTCTGTTCGTTTCAAACAGCCTATTGCAGCAGTGCATCGATCTGCGCTGCGGCTTCGTCGAGTGCTTCTTGGGCTGTCTTTTCTCCACGCAAAATGTATTGCCCTGCATCGGTCAAGATGCTATCCATCTGTTCCCATTTGGGGTGAGCAGTTCGTGATTTGGAGGTGGTGAGTTGCTGTAAGAAAACCCCATAGTAGGGATGGTTCTGGAAGTATTCCGAATTGATGGCATCCAGCAGAACCGGGATCTGCCCGACCTCAGCCATCTTCAACTGGTATTCTTCTGAGAGTAGGAAACGCATGAATTCCATGACAGCTTCTTTATTCTCCGATTGTTCAAAGAGAACCACGTCCTCACCGCCGACCACGTTGATCGAACCGCCTGGTCCGGCTGGGAATGGGCTGGCGGAGATCTCTTTATCGGGGAATTGGGATTCGATGATAGGGAAGGTCCAGGGACCGTTATCCAAGCTAGCGTAGCTGTCTTGTGCGTAGCCGGTAAAAACATCGATACCGCTACCCATGATGACCGGAGCGATGCAGCCATTATCGTATAATGCTTTCAATGCTTCGTAAGCTGCGACGGTTTCCGGGCTATTAAGGTAACCAGTGGCGGTGGTGATGGCATCATCGGTGATGGCCCCACCGAAACTCCAGATCCAGGGTAGGGTCACCCAGGCGAAGGTCCCATCGGTGGCGAAGTAATATCCGTCGGGATAGGCGACTTTCATCGCTTCGCACTGCTCCTGCATTTCGTCGAAAGTGGCGGGTGGTGTGATGCCGGCTTTCTCGTACATGGCTTTGTTGTAGATCCAGGTCTTGGTGTTCGTATCCAGCGGGAGCCCGTAATAATGCCCATTCCAAGCGTTAGTGGAGAGCGGTCCTGGAAATACCTGTTCGGTGTAAGTATCAAAATTTTCCATGTTTTCGTCCAAAGCTACTAGAGCACCCATGTCAGCCAATTCGGGTACCCAGATGATGTCGACGCGCGCCAAGTCTGGTGCTACACCACCAGCAATGGAGGTGAAGACCTTGCTGCGGAAATCTTCCCAGGGTATGATCAACGTTTCGACCCTGATATCAGGATGGGATTCCTCGAAGATAGGTATGAGTGTGTTCACTAACATGTCATTTTCTGGCGAATTTTCGCTATAGGTATGCCAGAAAGTAATGGTTGCGGGTGCTTCTGCGATTTCTGCAGTAGCTTTGCTCACTTCTTGTTGCGCGTCAACTTCTGGCGCCGCCTGTACACAGCCTGTTAATATGAGGCTGAACAAAGTCAAACAGATCACGAAGCCAATTTCTCTTTTATTCATTTCTAGACTCCTATTTATTAATTATGGATGAAGATTGGTTGGATATATTCCTTATGTTTACCTCCTTTTGTATTGAAACGTTTCAATACCCTTCAAAAAAAATTAAATCGCTGCGGTTGATTCGCGGATGATAAGTTCGGGTTTGATCAATATTTGTGGCAATCTTTCATTACCGCTCAGGATGTCAATGAGTACATTACCGACCATGTAACCGATGCTTCGGGTGGGCTGCGCAATGGTGGTCAGTGAGGGATGCCAATAATCTGCCAGAGGGATATTGTCGAATCCAATAATCGAAATATCTTTGCCTGGTAGTAGTTTATGCAGTTGCATGGATTTCATCGCTCCGAAAGCGGACACATCATTGGGCATTAGTACTGCGCTGGGGCGGGTCTCTTGGCTAAGTAGCTGTTGCATAGCCTGAATACCGGCTGCTTCAGTGAAATCTCCCTCAATAATGAACCTGGGATCGACTGGCAGATCCTGATCTTGCATGGCCTTTAAGAAACTTTCTTTGCGTACAACTGAACAGAACAGATCTGTCGGAGGAGTGATGAAACCGATCTTTTGGTGTCCGTTAGTAGCAAGATACTGAACTGCCTCGGAAATACCTTTGGCACCATCCACATCTACCCACGCATGACGAGTTTGAGAACCGGTACGCCCAAAGGTTACAAAAGGAAATTTGTTCTTCAACAGCAATTCGACACGCGGGTCATCTTGACTGGTGCCCAGCAATACAAAACCGTCTATCTGTTTCTCTCCAATCATTTGCTTGTATTTACTGAGCTCATCTCTTTCTTCCATTGCCGCATCCATCAGTATGCCATAACCGCGTTCTGCTGCAGCGGTGTTGACCGCGGAGAGAAAGTCAAAGAACACATGATCACTTGAGTTCTGTCGTTTATTATCCTCGGCGGATATGCGTGGGATGATACCAATTTTGTTTGTCTGGTGAGATTTCAATGCCCGTGCGGCGGAATGAGGATGATAATTCAATTCAATAATGGTTTCTTGAATACGATCATACGTTTGTGTATTTAAGAGGTCTGGATTATTAAAAAAGTTGGACACCGTCCCTATCGAAACTCCTGCTTTTTGTGCGATATCTTTGATAGTTGACATAATAATTGAAACGTTTCAATTATTATACAAAAAAAATTCTGAATTGCAAGGGTTTGTTTCAAAATTGTGTTACTGGCAAATGCTGAAAGTGAGGTTTGTAAGCGATGCTGTTGATAATCGCATTCTTGGGGCATCAACAGCAAACACGGTACGGATCAGGGCGCCGAGGTTGTCAGGGATGTTTTTGCCTCCTTTGAGACTGAATTGAAAACTTTGCTGGAGAAGTGGGTTCGTAATCTCCCTTTTTGGAACTCATTCATTATTTCTTTCACTTCCACCTATAATTGAGAAATCGCAATAGATGGAAGTGAACACGATGCAAAATTATGCCTGGATTCCCAGGCTGGTGTATATCAGCCTGGCGGAGATGATCTCGAGGGCGCGCCAGCGTGCGGATGAAACGATACGCAAATCCAAGTCTGGTGGTGTCGATGATGAAGGCATTTCCATAAACCATGATTATCTATCAGGCGCTGTTGCGTCATCCTGATGCGAAATTCGATTAAAATCAAACCATGCTCTGAACAAGGGAGATCTTCCATGAAACATAATCTTTTTTCAGTATTGATCAGTGTGGGGCTGTTCCTTTCTGGCTGTTCTTTTTTACCTATTTCCTCCAGCAATAGGGCAACCTTACCTGCTGTTTTAGCTGCTGTGGCCGATGGACCGGTTTTGATCACTGGCGAGTTCACTTATACCAACGAGTTCGCGCTTGAATCATATTATATGGAACATGCCGTCATGCTGAATGACTTGACCGGTTTCATTTTACGCGACCAGGAGTGGGAATTGCCGGTGGATTCACAGGTGCTGGGTTACGTAGATGTGGATGAGGATAATAATTCCGCCACTTATCGTTTGTCGCTGCCTGCCATTCCGGAGGGTGTCTTGAATGATGTGAACCATGACAATAAAAAGGATACGGGTGTGCAGATCTTTGCAGTAACCTATTTCTCCAACCTGACCGGCGGGGTCTTCTCGGAAGGGGATGACCGCACCTGGGGTTGGCCATCGTACCTGGCATCCATCCGCACGGATAGCGAGAACAATGATGAAGTCACCGGGGGTAAAGTGGTGATCTGGGCACCGGATGATGCCCAGCAGTTTCCCAGTGGTTTTGGAGAGGATGGGCTACTGTTCACGGATGATGACCCGCTTATGAATATTCCTGCCGGGTATTCGATCGTCGACCTGGATTCGGATCCTTTTCAGGTCAACCGCGAACAGGTGCCGGATGTCGAGCTATACGAGCCAAGCGATGTGGCACTCAAGGATTATTCCAAACTTTCCTATACCGATGCCTTCCAGAAACTGTATGATGTGATCAGTGTGGAATATGCCTTCAACGGGTTCGAAGGGAAAGAACCTGACTGGCAGGCACTGTATGATAAGGTCATGCCGCTGGTGCAGCAGGCACAACAAGATCGTGATTCCTATGCCTTCTTCCTGGCACTGCATGAATTTACACTCGGTTTTAACGATGGGCATGTTTATTTCGACGGTAATGATAATTACTGGAACTACCTGTATGAAAATGTCTTTCCGGGATTTGGTTTTGCGGTGAATGAAACCGATGCCGGTGAGGCGATCGTTGTAAATGTTACACAGGGCAGCGAAGCAGAAATAGCTGGCATGCGGGTTGGATCGCAGATATTAACTGTCAATGGAATGGATGTTTCCCAGTGGATTGCTGCCAGCCGGCCATTCTTCCCCACCTCTTCCGAGCATTTATATCGCTACGATCAGGTCACTAGCGCATTTCGCGCACCGGAAGGCGAGCAAGTGGCGGTCAAGTTCCGCAATCCGGATGGGCAGACCAACCAGATCACGCTCACCTCGTTCTATGATCCTTACAGTTTCATTGCGGTTGATTCATCCTGGGCTTCCTATTTCTCTTCGGTGATGCCGGTGCAATTTGATTTGCTCAGTGATACCATCGGGTATATTCAGATCAATTCGAACAGGGATGATATCGGGTTGATCATCCGTCTTTTCCAGCATGCTTTGAAGACTTTCAATGCGTATGGCGCTACCGACTTGATCATCGATATGCGTGTCAACGGCGGCGGCACCAACTTGGGGCTGGCGGGGTTCCTTTACGATCAGGATATCCCGATCGGGCAACTTGAATACTACAGCGAAAAGACCGGGCAGTTCGAACCAGAAGGCACCTTTGACAAGATCTACCCCAATAAAGAACAATACAGTTTCGACCATATCATCCTGCTGGTCGACCAGTACTGCGCCAGCGCCTGCGAACTGGAAGCGTATGGATTCAGCCAGGTACCCGGCGTGGTAGTGATGGGGCAACACCCTACTGCCGGTATAGAAGCTGAAGTGTCGCGCGGGGAATTCATGTTGCCCGGAGCCATGACGCTCACCATCCCAACCGGGCGTTTTATCAAAGAAGATGGTACGGTGCTGCTGGAAGGACAGGGGGTGATTCCGGATGTGACGGTGCCGATCACCAGGGAAAGCCTGAGCTCATCGCAGGATAGTGTGTTGAATGACGCCATCCAGTACATCAATACCCATTGATGGCATCTATTGCCATGATGATGAAAAGGCAGCCAGCTGGCTGCCTTTTTTCTATGTTTGCAGTGTTTTGAATGCCTTGCGCAGGCGTCTTGCCAGCAGCCCTATGGAAACGAGGATGATGGCGAACCCCACCAGGAAAAGCTCCCACTGGAAATGCTGCGGTTGGTATTGTTCGACGACCTGCCGCACCGCAGCGTTGCTACCCAGGGTGCTGAGATGGTCGAGAAAACCGTTGGCGAGCATCAGGCTGGTGTAGTTCCAGATGAAACTGGCGAAAACCAGCAGCGCGCCACCTAATAGCAAAAACCACTCATAATATTTCAAGCGCACCTGCAGCCCGCGCTTGTGGTAAGCCAGGATGACGCCCGCCAGCACGATCATCGCCAGCGAACACAATAACGGGTAAAGCACCGGTCCATCCCAGGTGATGGGGATTAGAAATAGGATGTCCCATTCCATCAAATGCGCGGGCCAGTTCAACAGCACTTTCAACCACACATAATAGAAGATATCCCATACCGCGAAGTTGAACAGGAAGAAAGCGAACCCGGTGGCGAAATTTTCGGCTGCCAGGGCGCTGACACATACCAGCATCACGAGCGTGGCGGCTTCGCGCAGTACCTCGATCTGGTAGATGCTCCAATCCATGCTTTTTAATGGAAAGGAAAATCCCTGCGGATAATACAGTTTTCGCAGATACACTACCACCACCGCTTCGAGCAGTGCCATGCCAATGCCATAGACACATGACCAGGCTATTCTCTTCTTAATGGACATGGTCGTTCTTCCTCCTTGCTTCATCTTGTTGACATTTCTTGACAAAACTTGACACTTTCTATTATAATTTATTGTCAAGTTTGTAATACAAACTAGTTTGTGAGGATATATGAACGACAAGATCAAACAGATCATGCGCAAGACATACGGCTACTGGTGGGTGGACGGGATGGCAGACCTGGCGCTGGGCTTGTTCTTCGGCGCGCTGGCGAGCTATAGCTACTTGATGGTGACCCTACCCTTGAGCAAGACCATGGGACTGATCATGGCGATCGCAGAACCGTTGTTTTTCATCGCATGTTGGTGGCTGTACGGGCGCCTGGTGAAATGGGTGAAGGAACACATTACCTATCGTCGAACAGGATATGTAGCTTACCAACCCAAACCGAAAAAGGAGCGTGCCAGGCGGGCAGTGATCGGGGGGGTGCTGGGGTTTGTGATGGCACTGAGTGTGACTTTTATCGGACCACAGCTCTTCAAGGTTGATTCCGTCATCATGGTGGGAGTGCTGCTGGGGATGGTGACACTGTTCTTGGCAATCACCAACGGGGTGAAGCGCCTGTACCTATTGGCGCCCATTGAAATGGGGGCCGGCTGGTGGGTTTCAACCTTGCTGATGGATGCAGAGTTGAAATCCATTTTCCTGATGGCGCTCATCGGGGTGGGTTGGCTGCTCTCGGGTCTCATCGCTTTCGTGCGCTATCTGGTTAAGACGAAACCGCTGCAAGAGGGGGACGTATGAATGATGAGAAACTGCGCGATCTGGTAGAAGTGGACCGGCTGATCCACGAGCCAGCCCGCCTAGTGATCAGCACCATTCTGTATACTGTAAAAGAAGCCGATTTTACCTATTTGCTGCATGAGAGTGGACTGACGCGCGGGAACCTTTCTTCCCACCTCACCAAATTGGAAGAAGCCGGCTATATCGAGATGCGTAAACTATTCAAGGATAAAAAACCACAAACCCTGTGCAGTATGACAGAAAAAGGACGCAGCGCATTTGAAGATTATCGCGCGCAGTTCAACAAGATCATGAAAAAACTTAACGGAGGATAAATGACATTGCACAATATCAGTATCAAAACCAACGACCTGCACTGCCAATTCGGGGCATTGCACGCGGTGGACGGCATCAGCTTTGAGGTGAGTGCTGGGACCATTTTCGGATTTCTGGGTCCCAATGGGGCGGGCAAAACCACCACCATCCGCCTGCTGTTGGGATTGCTGGAAGCGAGCAGCGGCAGCGCCGAGGTATTGGGTTTCGACATCCGCACGCAAGCAGACCAAATTCGTTTGAACTGCGGGGCACTGCTGGAGCACACCGGGTTGTATGAACGTCTCTCGGCCGAAGATAACCTCGACCTGTTCGGGCGTATCTGGCATATTCCGTCAGCTGAACGACAGCAGCGCATTCAGTCTCTGCTGGAAAAAATGGGGCTGTATGAGCGCCGCAAAGAGCTGATCAGCAGTTGGAGCCGCGGCATGAAGCAAAAACTGGCGGTGGTGCGCACCCTGATGCACGATCCAAAGCTGGTATTTCTGGATGAACCCACCGCCGGGTTAGACCCGCTGGCAGCAGCCAACCTGCGCGATGACCTGGCAGACCTGGCACGCCAGCATGGCGTAACGGTCTTTCTGACCACCCATAACTTGGCGGAGGCGGAGAAGATCTGCGACCAGGTGGGGGTGATCAACAAGGGTAAATTACTCAGCGTCGGCTCGCCGGATGAACTACGTCTCAAGCAGGGCACGCATACCCTGGTGGTAGTGGGGCGCGGGTTCAACGATGAGATCATGCAGGCGCTGCGCGCCATGCCGGATGTAGCCGGGGTAGAACTGCGAGAGCACCATCTGGTGGTGCATTTCACCCGCGAAACGGATTCGGGAACGCTGGTGCAGTTTCTGGCTGGCAAGGGTGTGATGATCGATGAAGTGCGCAAAGGCAAGGCTTCGCTGGAAGAAGCTTTTTTGGCATTGTTGGAGGAAAAAGAATGATGCAGGACATTGTTACGTTGATTCAAAAAGAATGGAAAGAAGTGGTTTTCCGCCGTGAAGCGGGGCGCCAGAGCTGGATCAGCCTAGTGATCTTGATCGGATTGGTGGGCATCTACCTGCCGTATATGAATGGTGCCGGTTGGTTGCAAGATCCCACTGCGCTGTTCACCTGGGTGTGGGTGCCGCTCTTCATGACCAATGGCATGATTGCGGATGCCTTTGCCGGGGAGCGCGAGCGGCATACATTGGAAACCCTGCTGGCAACACGGCTTTCAGATACCGCCATCCTGCTGGGCAAGATCGCTGCTTCGGTGTTGTATGCCTGGATCACCTCCCTGGTGTGCGCGCTGGTGGGTGCCATCACCGTCAATGTCATGTTCCCTACTGGTGGCTTGCAATTCTACAATACCGGCATGTTCTTCGGTGGCATCGCGGCAGTGCTGTTGATCGCCATCCTGATCAGCGGTATCGGGGTGTTCGTGTCGCTGAAAGCCAGCACGGTACGTCAGGCGTACCAGAAACTGAGCCTGTCGATCATGGCGATCTGGTTCATCCCCTTTATTTTGCTACAGAGCTTTCCGGATGAGATGCAGAATTTTCTTGTCAAGGTCGCTCCCATGCTGGATCAGAACCTGTCGCTCATCCTGGCGGGTGTTTTCGGGCTGCTGGTGGTGGCAGATGCCATCATGTTGCTACTGGCGAAGAAACGCTTCAAACGCACCAGATTGATTTTGGAATAAAAAGACAAGCGGGATGGTGAAAACCTCCCGCTTTTTACTTCAAAAACATTCAATGTTATAATCCAAACGTTAGCTGAAGCCGGGCCCGTAGCTCAGCGGCAGAGCGCGCGGCTCATAACCGCTTGGTCGCAGGTTCGAATCCTGCCGGGCCCACAAGAGATACAGAGTGATATTCGCTTTTGTATCTTTTCTTTTTAAAGAAATACTTGAAAGCTCATATATAATGAAAAAGGATTCGGATATCAAGGTGAGGAATACCATCAAGAGAAACCCTCATTAATTCGCAAAGAAAGGAAATATTGTTAAATCCCACCCTATCGACAAGCGGGTAATTTATCCAAAACAATCTTAATTTTAGAAAAACAATATCAAATCAAAATACGGAGATCTAACATGGAAACAGATAACATCGAGACCCAATATAAATTGTTTTATAAGTATTGGCAAAATGGTCATGACAATGAAAGCATCAAAGATTATCAAATCGCTGACAATATTCGGAAGAAACTGATCCCTGCAATAGACACGATTATTGATGAAGAAAATCGAGATTTTATTTCGAACGTTTATGGAGAATTTGCCGATTTTTTGTATTTCTATTTCATTTGCCAAAGCCAGCAGGGCAGTAATGATTCAAAGATCTTATCTGAAATGGAAAAAATGGCAGAGAAAGCGATCGAACTGAATGCCGATAGTTTTGCGGGATATTATTATCTGGCAGTGTTCTATTCCTGCAAATTGAAAACCGCGACTGCAGGGAAAAATCCGGTGGCTTATAAAGGACAGGGGGCAGCGGATACCATTGTGGGAACAGCCATGAACGTTCTTTTCAAAGGCGTTACACTGGGGGTGACCGCTGCGGCAGCCGGCATATCCAACGAGCATTTCACAACCAGCATCCAAAATCTGATTGAAGTATATAACCGTAATCTGCAAAAAAAGCCCGCCAGCGCATTGGCGTACTTAGATAACACAGAAAGAATGTTCAGGATGGCAGATTTTTGCGAAGGAGTCAAAAATAATACCTGGAGAGAAATATACGGGGCGATCAAAGCATTTGATGTCAATCAACTTGATTACTCAGATGTAGATGAGGAGAGACTGGAAGATGCAAAAGAACAAGCCATGGAATACTACATTCTGGCAGATTCAAAATTGTAAGCATCAAAAAAAGATAAACGAGGACAAAAATGGCAAATACTTTAATCCTGGTGGATAGACGAGATGATCCGTGGAGAAAGGCAAATGTAACGCTCTCATGGAAAGGCGGCGGCTACAGTAAAGTTTGGGTGGATGATTCAGGCAGAGGAGAATTCGGCGGGTCGGGTGTGGTGACCGAGGCGCAAGTGGCGGGAGAAAAAATACCGGTATATCGACCGGTCAATGGAAATACCACTATTGTAGTGAAGTCAGATCGCGCTCATTAGGGATCTTCCGTATTGATAACGAATAAACTTGAGATCGGGATCAAAAAAGGCTTACGGATCTTGTACAGAAAACCCATGTTGAGTATCAATGATCAACATGGGTTTTCCATTTATTTATGGGCAGTTATACTTTCTCAGCATGAAAAAGCATCGTGTCATCGCCTGCGTGTTCGGAACGGCGAACCCAAGAACTATCTAAAACTTGCTTTGTGGAGAATTCATCACTTCTCCTGCTGATCAGAAGAAGAAATCAATTTAGACGGGAAGCGATTTAAGCAATCAATACAGAAATTAGCATAAGGAATGACTTTCAACCGTTCCGGGTCGATTGGCATGTGGCATTGATCGCATATCCCATAAGTCCCCTTCTCAATTTTCTCCAGGGCGTTTTCTATCTGAAGAAGTATGTTTTGATTAAAGGAATTCAAAGAATTCTGCTGTTCAGATACCTGATAATGATGAGCCAATTCGTAATCATCCAGGTCGGCTCTTTCATCTTCGACCGATGGTTTTAAAAAGGAAATGATTTCCTCTCTTTTTTCTTCAAGTTCTTTTTTGATTTTAATAATATTCATTTCTACCTCTTTTCATCTTTTCCCGCAGGTTTTTCTATGACCAGTAGTTTTTATAGATGGTTGGCACTGATTCTCCCCCATCCCATACGACATTCCGAAAATGGTCTGGATCAGTGTTCCCTTCTGAATTGATGAGCAGAACATCTGATCGATCATTCAACCCCAGCATATTCCTGCATGACTCTGCGTCATCCCATTGCATCAGGAACATGAGTGTACCCAGTGTTACGGCTCCCGATTCTCCAGAAATGATGAAAGGATCGCCTTTGAGGGGTAATCCATATACACGCATTCCTTTGGCAGCCACATAATCTGGACATCTGATAAAGGCATCGGTGCAATCACGCAAGATTGGCCACGCCAGTGGATTGGGATCACCACATGCCAAACCAGCCATAATGGTATCCAGATCCCCTTCGTAAGAATGAGGGATCCCGTCACCGATTTCAATTGAACGAAAGAGGCAAGCGGCTTTGTTTGGTTCTACCACGATCGTTTTAGGACGCTCTCCCTTAAAAAGGGCTGAATAGAATCCAATCGTGGCTGCTGCCAGTGCGCCAACCCCCGCCTGCACAAATACATGACTAGGTTTTTCGATCATTCTTTCTGCTAACTGATCTTGGATTTCCATCAGCATCGTGGTATACCCCTGCATGACCCATCTAGGGATATTCTCATACCCTTCCCAGGCTGTATCCGAGATCACCACCCAACCATTTTCTTTTGCGTCTTCATTTACCCTGCGCACAGCATCATCATATGTTCCATCTACGACGACAACCTTTGCTCCATTTTTTTTAATGGATTGGATGCGGGCTTGAGAGGTCAACTTATGTACATAAATGATTGAAGGATAGCCAAGATGTGACGCTGCCCATGCCACACCTCTTCCATGATTGCCATCGGTTGCAGCTGCAAAAGTGATTTCACCCAATTGCGATTTGGTCTTTTGAGCGGTAAGATTTTCGAAATTCAAGGAGAGGTTTTCAGTTTGTAAAAGACTCTGTATCGTCTTTGCGATCGCATAGGATCCTCCCAATACCTTGAACGAATTCAATTTCAAACGTTGTGATTCATCCTTGACCAATAAGTTCCGAATACCAAGCATGGCTGCCAGGTTTGGAAGTGGTAGTAATGGACTTGCGATAAAACCTGGAATTGTGGCATGGAATTTTCTAACTTCTTCTCGAGCAGATTCGGAGAATAGATCATTGACCAAGTTGGTTGGATAATCCATTGATGCAAAAGGATTGGAAATATACTCAATGGGTTTCTCTATCCCGATCTTTGGAAGATCGATCTTATCCTTTTGAATGTTTTTATCAGGCGGGAAAGATAAAACGATCATAGAATTTTGCTTATTGTGGATGGTATGGGTTCTTGGAATGATCAAACGAAGGACGCGTTTTTCAAATTCAGAAAATATGTTCTCTGTATCAAGGTCGTCAGGAAGAGCAATGATCTTGGATTGGCTTTGCAAACCCTCAAGATAAAACTCATAACTCAATGTTAAGTTGTTGCCATAAATTGAAATGAATAATTTTTCTTCCTCTGGTTTCTTTTCCGAAAGAGAAACCAAAAGAGTGAAATCATTTTTTGATAGATATGTCTTTACTGAAAGACATTGCTTTTCATAATGAAAAATATTATTTTCTGCGAAAAGTTGCTGCATTTTTACCTCACGACTCATCAGAAACGATATTCGATGGCTATTCGCCCATTTTCTCGAAAAAAGAAAGTTTTATTTTTGTTGGATGTTGATCTCTCTGCTAGCGGGAAGGATGGGAAACCGGATCGTGAGGATATTGCCGGAGTATTCGGCTTTACTCTGTTCGATATTGACCTGAAATGGAAGGGAAATAATTCGGATGAAATTGTTTTCTTTCTCTCGCTGGATCCGTAGAATCAAAGATTTCCCGGAAGCACTTAGTTTTATATTAGTAAGGTCAATATCATTCATAGCGATTTGAATGAAGAGTTGCTCGTCCTTTTTATGAAAATTGACTTCTGAAAAGACCGATGCCGGAAATGCATGCAAGTCAGGTTCGGTTGAAAAATTTGCCAGATCTTTGTTTGTTTTCGTGATCGTTGCAACAGCGTCATGTGAATCCATTTTTAACTCCTAGAATAATATGTTTGAGGTCATCACATGCGATTTTAGGATATGATTCTTTCAAAACACTTTCTAGCGAGAAAGAAATCTTGCAAAATTCTTGCAAGCTGGTTATCTCAATGAGATCGATTTAATTGGGTAAGAATACATATCCGATCCCCCAGCGGGTTACGATAAAGGAAGGGTTGTGTGGATCAGGTTCGATCTTTTTGCGCAATCGACTGATATGAACATAAAGCGCATTACGGCTATTTTCAACTGTCAAGGCGTTGATCGAATCGATGATTTGATGGTAGGTTAACAATTGATTACGATGAAGTGCCATGTATTCCAGAATCTCATATTCAGTTCTGGGCAGGAAAAGATTTTTGCCATCCAACCATACTTCGTGTGTATCAAAATCAATGATCAATCCACTTGCACTGAAACGGTTGGACTTGGCAGGATTATGGAGCGAGCCTTCTCTTCTTAAAAGAGCATTTATCCTTGCAAATAATTCGTGCCTGTCAAACGGTTTGATGATGTAATCATCGGCGCCAGCATTAAATGCGGTCAGCAAATCTTCCTGGTCTGTGCAGGACGTGACAACTATTATAGGAACATTTGTATAGCGCCGGATTCCCCGGCAAACCGTTAACCCGGGCATACCAGGCAGTATCCAGTCGAGAAGAATCAGATCGGGCGAAGAGATCTTGATCATATCCAAAGCAGATACTCCATTCATTGTAGTATCGACCTGATACCCTTCTTCGCTTAAGATCGTTTTTAAGAACAATAGTTGATCGGGTTCATCTTCGACAACGAGGATAGTGAATTCCTGATTTGTTGCAAGATTGGTTGATCGTTGTTTATCAGTATGCGCTTTTTTTTGAAGAGAGGTATATGTGATTGGGAGGGTAAAAGTGAACTCGGTCCCTTCTTGCATACCTGGCAAGGGACTTTGAACATGAATCTGACCCCCATGGGCTTCTATTATTTTCCTTGATATATACAATCCCAATCCAGTTCCCGTTTCATCTTCATCCACACGCACATATTTATCAAAAATCGTTTTTTGTTTATTGGTTGGAATCCCTTTTCCAAAGTCGCGTACCGAGACGATCAACCAAGAGCCACTTGAACTGATCTCGATGATGATATTCTTATCTGGTGGATTGTAGCGAACTGCATTGTCAAGCAGGTTGATGACCACTTCTTCGATACGCGAAGGATCTGCGCGTGTTTTTGCTAGGGAATCTTCATGAATGAGATCGATCTCGAGATGATCATTTTTATCAGTAATGTAAGAAACGGCTTGTTCTATACATTGAACAAGATCAATGCTCTGTGGTCGAATACCGAGGTCACCACCCTCGACTCTGGTAAGCGCCAGGTTTCGATCTACTTGATGTGAAAGCTTGTCAATATTCTTTCCAATGGTGTCAAGAAAATCTTTAACCATTTCATTTCCCCATTGAGTATAGTTTTCCTGAAGCACGGAAATATGCCCTTTGAGAGTGGCAAGCGGTGAACGAATATCGTGTGACAAAATGGATAATAATTCCAATTTCCAATCGACCTGCTGTTTCAGTTCTGTGATGTCTTGAACAATCCCCCCCCAACCCAATGAAAGACCACTTTCATCTTTGACCGGGAACAACACTATTTCGTAATGCAGTGTTACTCCTGTCTTGATCGTGAATTCGATCTTTGGATATTGATCTAGATTCGAAAGAGCTACCGTAAACCGTTTCTGCAATATTTCGGGTTCCGATGTTTTTGAAAATAACGTTCCCAACCATTCCCTGACCGGTTGCCCTAAAAAAACTCTCTCATCAATTCCAGACAGCTCCACTAACCTCATATTCAGGTTGGTTAAAATTCCATCAGCGTTAACATAAAACAATCCAGCTGCGCTATTTTCCATAATCGAGATAATCTTGGCATTATCTTTTCGAATGGTCTCTTCAAGTTCTTTGAGACGGGAAATATCTGTAAAAGAGATATGCAAGAACTGCTTTCCATTCGAACTAAAAGCACGTCCAGAAAGCAAAACAGGCAATACATGTTTGTTACTTGTGGTCAAACGGATTTCTTGTCTGCGAATGATTTGCCTTACACGAAGTTGTTCGATGAAAATATTGCCTTGGGTTTTATCCTCAAAAATTTGCAACAAATTCAGATTCATTTCTTGCTGTTTTTCAGCGGGATACCCTAATTGAATATAAAAGGAATGGTTTGCGAGAACACATTTCTCATTCATATCAAACAATGCTGAGGGGGTTGTAGAGTAATGGAACAAATCCTCGTAAATCTGAGGATTGATTTTTTGATTCGATACCAATGTTGTTTTATCCATCATGGATTATTGAAATGATCGTATTTCCTTATTCGTATTCTAACAGGCGATGAGAAAACTAACAAATATATTGGATTAGTCAAAGATCATGTCTTTGAGAAATTCCCATTATCAATACAAAACATAATACGATGATCTCCATGTTCACCCCCGGAAAAAATCATTTCAAAAGGGTTAATCACTCGACACAAAATTCTTTGAGCAAATTTTGAAAATCAGCACTTTCTCTTATTTTGTCAAAATTCTCATCATTTCTCATTGGGTTGCAATATTTGTGCGGAGCGATCCGGAGCGCCCGGCGGAGGTTGTTTAAAGCTTCTTCCGTTTTCCCCATGCGAGCGCAGGCGCAGGCTTTATTATAGTAAGCATCCTCCAGCTCGGAGCTTAGGTCGAGTGCCCGGTCATAATCTTCGATCGCCTTTTCATACTGCCCCAGATTGGCATAAGTGAAGCCGCGGTTGTTGTAGGCATAGGCAATATCGGGATCGAGCTCAATTGCCCGGTCGTAATCCTCAATTGCCTTGGCATATTGCTGGAGGTGCCCATAGCAGTTGCCGCGGTTGTAATAGGCATCTCCTAGATCAGGATCAAGACTAATTGCGCGGCTGTAATCTTCAACTGCTTTGGCATGCTGCCGCAGGTAGGCGTAGCTGTTGCCGCGGTTGAACAGAATGGATACATTCTCGGGGTCGAGTTGAATTGCCCGGCTGTAATCTCCGATTGCTTTTTCATCCTGATCCAGATTGAAATAGCTGAGCCCGCGGTTGTTGTAGGCAGCCGTAAAGTCCGGGGCAATCCGGAGCGTCTGGGTGAAATCAGCGATCGCTTCTTCGTCCTGATCCAGGCGGGCATGGCAGTTGCCGCGATAGTAATAGGCATCCGCATTCTCGGGGTAAATTTCAAGCGCACGGCTGAAATCGTCCACCGCTTCTGCGTACTGCTCCAGGTGCACATGGCATATGCCGCGGTTGATGTATGCGCCATCCATTTGGGGGTCAAGGCGGAGGGCACGGTCGTAATCTTCGATCGCCTTTTCGTTTTGCGCCAGATTGGCATAGCCGTTGCCGCGCAGGAAATAAGCGAGGGGCAGTTCGGGATCCAACTCAAGGGCTTGGATACAGCAGCGGATTTGCTCTTGGGGGTTGGCGGCTTGGTTAGCTTGTTCGAGATACTCTTGAGCAGTTAGGGATTGTTTTGGCATTGATTTTTCTTTTCCCTATATTATAAAATGGGGCAATGAAAAGATCACTAAAATATCCGGGAAAATTTCCAATTTTAGGAATTGGCATTGCTTTAATTGGATTATTTATTTCATCCGTTGGGATGGCGAATACTCTGGTTGATGATGCAATCGTCCAGTTCGGTTGGTGTGCTGTTGATGATGGGGCTTGTCTATTGAAAATTTACGGCTATGCCATATTGTTGATTTTGTGTTTAAGTACCGTTATACCGTTACTTATTTTGTTCTTTAATAAGTTGAAATCTCTTTTCACAGATTCAGAAGGAATTAAAAGTATTAATTTTTATCCACGAATCATTAAAAAGGGAAATTTCATTTATTTGAAAATTAGATGTCCCAGGGAGGCATTGTTTTTCGTTGAAACAACTTATCGTATTTGTTTTTACAAAATATCTCGCGAGGAGATTAGAAAAGCAACACAGAATACCGCTAAGTATTATATAGAGCTTCCCAAGAACAAAGTCTATCCTTCTTTATCATACGATTACCCCATTCTGAAAATCAAAAAAAATCGCTACGGGGAGTTACCCGTACTGCTATTCGATCCACAAAAACAGAGCTTCTCTTTATTCCAGAAAAATAATGAGAAATTGGGGAAAAGTATCATAGAAGAGAACGTATCTTTAGAAGATGTGGTCTTTCCATTCGGGAAATATGATCTTGAAATAAAAGTCGAAGCGACTGATTTTTTGAAGAGAGAGTATGAGCAATATTTTGCTTATCAATTAAACTGTGATGATGATATATCCTCAAAATAAGCGCAATGCCTTGCCATTCTTGCAAGAAATCTTTTCCTCTCAATTTTGAACCTTTTCCCATACTTGCGCGACATACTACAGATAGATAACCGCAGAAAAGCGGCGTTGTTAGAGGTAAACTGAATGCAAGCGGAAAGGACCATGTCCCATATCCTGATCTTTGATCCCTCTTCATCCAGCGATGAGGAACTGTTGAGGCACATTACGCGGGGAGTTGCGCCTGCATTTAACCACCTGTATGAACGCTACGAGCAGCGGTTGTACGCCTATGCCCTGCGCCTGACGGAGAACCCTGCGCTGGCGGAGGATATCCTGCAGGAGTGCATGCTGATCGTGTGGCGCAAAGCAGCCACCTACCGGGGAGAAGGCAGTGTGCTGGCATGGCTGCTGAGCATCGTGCGCCATAAATGCATGCAGCTTTTCCGCCAGAAGCCGGCAGAATCCATCGAAGGCAGTGATCTGGATCTCGCGGATGAAGCTATCTCGATGGAAAAAGACATCTCGCAGCAGGATGAGCGTAACAGAGTGCGCGAAGCACTGCGTCACCTGTCGCCCGAACACCGTGAGGTGCTGGAACTGGTGTTTTACCAGGGGCTGAACCAAAAGGAGATCGCGCAGGTGTGCGGCTGCCCGCTGGGGACGGTAAAGAGCCGCCTCAGCTATGCACGCCAGCAGTTACGCGGAATTCTCACCAGAGATGGAATGGATGGGAAGGATGAGCCATGAACGAACATGAGAAGATGAAAGAACTGATCCCGTTCTACGCTGCCGGTACGCTGCCGGATGAGGAGCACGAGAAGGTTGCACAGCACCTGCAGCAGTGCCCCGATTGCCGGGCAGAACTGCAGTTATGGCAGATTGTATCCCGGGAGATCCGTACTTCCGATCAAAAGCTAGGGGCGCCCGCGTTAAAGCAAACTCCCGTTAAAAAGCCGTCCAGACACCTATGGAAAGCCTGGTATATCCTGCGCTCGCAGGTCACCCTGATCCGCACGGAGATCTGGGTATCTTCGGCGCTGGTCTCTTTGCTGGGCATCATTGTGGCGTTGCTGGTGGAAAACGTCAACGCGATCTATTTCTTAGCCCCCTTCGTCTCGGCAGCCGGGGTGGCATATATCTATGGCATGCAGAACGACCCGGCGCTGGAACTGACCCTGGCTACGCCCATCTCGGCACAACAGATCCTGATGGCAAGGCTGACGCTGGTGTTCGGCTATAACATCCTGCTCACATTCTCGTCATCTATCCTGCTACTGCTCCTCAACGGACAGATCGCTCAATTCTCGTGGGCGGTGCTGCTGGATTGGATGGCGCCCATGGCTTTTCTGTCTTCTCTGGCGTTGTTTTGCTCGCTGCTGTGGGGAAGCGTCAACGCGGTGGTGGTGGCATACTCCCTGTGGGTCGTCAAAGGTATCATGCCGGAGCTCGATTGCTCGGGTCAGTATGCCGCCGGTTTTACCACCCTGGTGGACTTTCTCAACAGGGTTGAAACCCCTTCTCATCTATTGTTCATTTCTCTATTGCTTTTTGCTCTTGCCATGTGGTTTACCGGCAAAAAGCAGATCAAATTACTGGCATGAGCTTTTGTGCAGCCGTCTATCGAAAATAATCCTTCCGGAGGTTTTTTTATGAGCTTTTTAAGTGGTGTAGTTCGTTACGAATACAAAATGTCCATCCAACGCATCGGGCTGCTGGTGATCTTCGCGCTGTTTATGCTGTTCTTTGTTATTACCACGTTTACCCAACGAGAAGAACTTTTAGCAGGTGCGGCAGCCGAAGAGAACCTGTGGTCGAGCGCTTCTTTTGTGATGAGCATCAATCTGTTCATCCCGGTGGTGTGCGGCATCCTGGCTTCCGACCGCATTGTGCGCGATGAAAAACTGAGCATGCGCGAATTGCTGCGCACAACCAGGCTGACCAATCAACAGTACGTAGTGGGTAAATATCTCGGTGTAACCTTATCAGAGATCACCTGTATTCTGCTGATGGCGTTGCTCATCGGGATTTCCTTCTTCCTGATCGGGCTTCCGGCGCAGATCATCCCCATGTGTCTGCTGGTTTCGCTGGCGGTCAACGTCCCGGCGGTGTTGTTTGTAAACGCTTTTTCGGTGATGTTCCCCAGTCTCATGCCGGTGCGCATCTACCAGATCCTGTTCACCGGCTACTGGTATTGGGGAAATTACCTCAATGCGGAAAAGTTCTTTTCGATCAGCGATACCATCCTGAACGTCGCCGGTTTCTATCCGCTGGAAGGCTATTGGGGGATCACATATGGCGGTGCACGCGGATACACTCCCAGCGATGCGCTTTTGAACCTGCTGGTGATCATCCTTCTGGCGGTTGTTGCTCTCTTTGTTGAAGAGCGCATCATCAGCTGCCGCGAAGCGACTGTATAGGAGGGGTGGATGGCTTCATCAAAAATACCGCTGCGCTATGCCATGAAAACCTACCGCAAAGAACAATTCTGGATGCCGCCGGCATTTCTGGCTTTCTTCTGCATTTTGAGTGCATTCTTCCTGGAAGATGGGCGGGCGAACAGCATGGCGACTGCTTTTTTAGGTTACATGCTGCCGCTGATATCCGGCATCCTGGCATCTTCCCCGATCCTCTCCGACCCTGCCCTGGAGCTGCATTTTGCAGCCCCCATCTCAGCCTGGCAGTTGCTGGTGGCTCGCTACGGGGTGCTGCTGGCGGTGATGCTTGCCACCGGCTTTGTGTTCCAGGGCTGTATGGCGTTGATGGGGGTGGATCTGGCGTACCTAGGGAATTTCTGGCAGCGCCAGCTGGTTTGGTTGGTCCCCAGCCTGACGATGCTGGGGTTGGGTTGCTTTACCGCACTGGCTCTCCGACAGGCGACGGGTGGTTCGGTTTTCAGCGGGGGATTGTGGATATTCCAACTGACATTGAAAGGGTATTTGTTGAGCAAAACGCTCGCACGCAACCTGGTGCTGTTCATGGGAGCGACCTTCCCCATGGGCGGAACGATGCTGGTTAAGAATCAGATCAGCCTGACGCTGATCGGCGTCCTGTTGGTATTTCTGTCTGCCTTTTTATTAAAGAGGCAGGAACGTTACATCTAGGACAGAGAAGGATTGAAAAAATGATCGATATTCGAAATTTGACCAAATTTTATGGAAGAGGAAACCAGGCTGTGCGAGCGCTCAACGAAGTGACACTGCAAATCGAGGAGGGTATGTTCGGACTGCTCGGACCCAATGGGGCAGGCAAGACCACCCTGATGCGCATCCTGGCGGGCATCATCCAGCCCAGCCGCGGGCAGGTGACCATCAATGGACTGGACCTCTTGCAAGAGAAGGACAAGCAACGTCTCAAGGCGCAGTTGGGATACCTGCCGCAGGAATTGGGTTTATACCCTGATCTGAGCGCGCGGGAATTCATCGATTACATGGCTATTTTGAAGGGCATGCACGCAGAGTCACAACGCCGCAAACGCATCAGTGAAGTTCTTGAATTGGTTGGGTTACAGGAAAACGCCGATCGCAAGCTCAAGGGCTTTTCAGGGGGCATGAAACGCCGGGTGGGCATTGCGCAGGCGATTGTCAATGACCCGCGCATCATGATCGTGGATGAACCGACCGCCGGGCTCGACCCGGAGGAACGCATCCGCTTCAGAAATCTACTGGTGAAAATGGCAGCGGAGCGTGTGATCTTGCTTTCCACGCATATCGTGGAAGACATCGGATTGACCAGCCAGAAGATGGCGGTACTCTCACAGGGTTCCATTTGTTTTGTTGGCAGTCCTACGGAATTGATCCATAAAGCGGATGGGCATGTGTGGGAACTCACCACCACGAGCACCGAAAAGCCGGATGGGGGGTTGACGATCGTATCCATGCTGCATCAGAGCGACGGCATCCGCTACCGGCTGGTTGGGGAAAGCAAACCGGCAGATCGTTCGGCGGTGGCGGTGAAACCGGGGCTGGAGGATGGCTATATCTGGTTGATGCACCAATAAATATTCCTGAAAGCGGATTAAAAGAGCAGGCAGTTTTTTTCGATCTGCCTGCTCTTTTTTTTATTCCTGAATAAAGTGCGGCAAATTTGTCTTGTCTGCGGGGTCAGCAGCCGACAGAGCGATATTCAATGCCAACCTTAAATATTGGAAGGAGAGTTGATTTTTCATGTTTATCATGTATATAATTACTTACACAATGTTAGTAATTATTACATACTGTAATTAAGTATCGGCGAGGAATAATTTATGAAGCAAATCAAAACGATCACTGCTACAGAAATGCGAGGGATCAACCGCACCGCCATCCTCGAAATCATCCGTGTGGAGGGTCCGACATCACGCTCCTATATCGCTGAAACCCTGAAAGTAAGTTTGCCAACGGTGATGAGGATCGTGGATGAACTGATTGAAGAAGGGTTTGTGATCGAAACCAATGAAAAAGAATGGAGCGGCGGTAGAAAGCGCTCCCTGATCGAGTTCAACACCAAGGATTTCTTAACCATCGGCGTTGACCTGGGTGGGACGAAGTTTTACGGGGCGGTCGCTAATCTGGGTGGTGAGATCATTTTCGAAAAACAGTATTCCAAGCACAATACCAAACAGGAAGAGAGCTATAAACTGGTCGTCAATCTGATCAATGAGCTGCTGGAACAATCCAAGAGCACCGGGAAAAAGATTCTGGGAATTGGCGTGGGAGCACCCGGTGTCACCTACCATGAGCGCGGGGTGATCTCGTGGGCGCCCAGCCTTGAATGGAAAAATTTTCCCCTGAAAGAGCGTCTGGAAACAGAATTCAACATTCCCGTGGTGGTCGATAACGACGTGAACATGTCAGCTTTGGGAGAGATGTGGTTCGGAGCCGGTAAAGATGCGCAAAACATCGTAACCATTTATATTGGCACCGGCATTGGCGCAGGAGTGGTCATCGATGGTGCATTGTATCGCGGATCCCATCAAATGGCTGGTGAGATCGGCTATCTTCTCCCGGGTCGTGAATTTCTGAAAAAGGAATACCCCGGATTTGGCGCATTGGAGCTACAGGCTGCAGGAACCGGGATCGCAGAATGTGCCAGGCGAGAATTAGAAGCGCGTGGTCGCTTGAAAGAGAATGAAGAAATTACCGCAGAATTTGTCTTCGATGCGCACCGCAGAGGAGAAATCTGGGCTGCAAAGATCATCGATGAAACCGTGGAATACCTGGCTATTGCGCTGGCAGCGGTGATCACCTTTTTCGATCCGGAAGTGATCGTGCTGGGTGGCGGCGTCATTCAATCAGCTGATCTGTTGATCGGTCCTATCACCAAGAAGTTACAGGGAAAGATCCCCGTCATTCCCCCCATTGTAGCCTCAACCCTGGGGCATCAGGCAGCAGTATTGGGTGCCATGATCAATCTTTTACATAATGTTTCCGATTTTTATGTCGTTAGAAAATTATCTTGAGAAATTATGCTTAGGAGGTGAAACGGAAATTCTTATTATATTTTCAAAAAAATAAAATAAAGGTAAAGAGAGATGAGAAACACAAAAAAACTATTTATGTTGGTTGCCGTAATTCTGGCGCTTGTCCTCAGTGCCTGTTCAAATGGTGCATCATCTGAACAAGCCCAAGATGCCGGATCAATGGATAACCAGGAGAGCACTGCAGTAGATCTAGCCAGCCTTGGCATTGATTGTTCTGAATACTCTGCGGAATATGCCAAGGGACCTAATGGCGAAGATGCAGTGCCTGCCAGCGATGTCACCCTCAGCGATGAGGAAATCGCCGAAATTCAAGCAGGAAATTACACTGCTGCCCTGCTGTGGGCAGGCGCAGGAGAGTGGTACAACGGCTTAACCGATGGTGCACAAGCAGTGTTCGAAGAACTTGGAATTGCAGTAGTTGCTACCTCTGACGCACAATTTGACCCTGCCAAACAAGCCACGGATGTCGAGACCGCTCTGGCTCTGCAGCCGGATATCATCTTGACCCTGCCTGTTGATCCTGTTTCAGCAGCCCAGGCTTTCCAGCCCGCTGTTGACCAGGGAGTGGCGCTTGTTTTCGCGGACAATGGAGTCGATGGCTACGCTGCTGGCGACCAGTATATCGGAATCGTGACCGGCAATCATTACGGTATGGGCAGGGGTTCTGCCGACCTGATGGCTGAAGCACTGGGCGGAAGCGGAGAAATCGGCTTCATCTTTTACGATGCCGATTATTTCGTGACCAACAACCGTGACTTCACTTTTGCCTGCCGTATTGCCCAAGATTATCCTGATATCAAGATCGTTGCAGTCAGCGGTTTCACCGAAGAGAGCAAGACCGAAGAAGTTGCATCCGCCATGCTGGTGCAACACCCCGAAATCGACGGCATTTACGTTGCCTGGGATGTGGCAGCCGAGGGTGTGATTGCCGCATTACGTTCAGCCGGTCAGACGGATGTGAAAGTAGTTACCGAAGATCTGGGCGCTAACAATGACCTGGATATGGTGATGAATGGAAATATGTACGGAAAAACCATCGATCTGCCCTATGACATTGGCGCTACGATGGCACGCATGGCAGCCTACAAGCTGCTTGGCAAAGAGGCACCGTCTTTTGTCGTTGTTGACCTCATGAAAGTGACAAAAGACAACATTGTTGAGGCATGGAACAAAGCATTGAACATGGATCCACCTCAAGATATATTGGACGCTTTGGCAAAATAAAAGTTCTGAAACTCTCAGGCAGCATTCAGGCTGCCTGAGAGTTGTTTTTAGGAGAACAATCAGAATGATGGATATTAGAAAAAGAATTCAAAGTTTCAATCTCCAAAAATATGTCGTATATCTCAGTTTCATCTTGATCCTGTTGTTTTTTGGGGTTACTTTGAAGGATAAAGGCTTTCTTTCCGGGGGCAACATCATGAATGTCTTACGACAGACCGCCATGGTCTCGGTGATGGCAATTGGAATGACCTTTACTATCACCGCAGGCGATATCGATCTATCTATTGGATCAACAGTTGCATTATCGGCATTGGTAAGCGCATTGGCATTAAGATCTTATTCCGTCATTGTGGCTGTGCTGGCAGGTCTGGCAGTTGGTTTTGTGGTGGGGTTGGTAAATGGGGTCATTACGGCGAAAGTTAGAATTCCTGCTTTTTTGGTCACTCTGGGTACTTCCGGAGCGATCAGCGGTCTGGCGCGGACGATCACAAATCTGGAAGCAGTGCCGATCACGAATGACAGTTTTAATTTTCTATTTGGTTCAGGCAATATTGGTTCATTCTCCACATTATTTATATGGACAATCATATTGACAATTATCGGGCACCTCTTATTGAAGAAAACTCCTTTTGGACGAGCAGTGCATGCCACCGGTGGAAATCGTTCTGCAGCCCGTTATTCAGGTGTGCATACGGATCGAATTCGTATCATTGTATTGATCATCAGTTCGCTCACCGCTGCCATGGCAGGCTTGTTATATGCCGGTCGTTTGCATGGCGCCCGCTATACCCTCGGAGAAGCGGATCTGATGACCGTGATCGCCGCAGTGGTGATTGGTGGTACGGCTTTCTCAGGCGGGAAGGGATCCATCATCGGGTCTATTATCGGTTCCATTATCATGGGTATGTTGAACAATGGTCTACTGTTGATGGGTTTAACTGTGTCAGAGCAGATGATCGCCCGCGGGATCATCATTATCATCGCGGTCTCCTTAAGTTTGCGCGAAAAATTAGAGAGATGATCGAGACGATCAGGAAGGGTATGGAAGATGTTTTTAGATAAACTTATCGAAAGAAATCCTGAGTTCATTAAATGTGCAGTCAGTATGCACCAGGATGGAAAAATCCCTGCCAACTCTTATGTGCTTGACGTGGACACCATTGGGAAAAACGCCGCTATTCTGGCAGAGGACGGGAAACGGCTGGGGATGAAAGTATTCCCGATGACAAAGCAAATCGGGCGAAACCCAGCGGCGAACCAGGTACTGGCAAAGGCGGGTTTGGACGCATTTGTGGCTGTTGACATGAGTGGCGCATATCAGATCCACGACCAGGGTCTGCATATCGGGCATCTGGGGCATCTGGTGCAAACCCCCCGATCAGAAATTGACAGCGCTGTTTCCATGCGTCCTTATTATTGGACCGTTTTCAGTAAAGAAAAAGCGATCGAAATATCAAAAGCAGCGGAAAAACAGGGCAACCAACTGGCATTGCTGGTGCGGATCTTCGACGAGGGCGATATTTTCTATATGGGGCATGAAGGTGGCTTTCCTGCGAAAGATATTCTTGAGATCGCAGATTACCTTGATGTTCTTCCCAATGTTCATTTTGCCGGGATAACCACTTTCCCGGCATTACTGTTCAACCAGGAGAAGCAGCAGGTAGAAGCGACCCATAATCTGAAGACGCTTGAAACTGCCCTCGCGAAATTACAGAAAGCAGGACGGAGCAGTATTGAAGTGAACATGCCCGGCACTACCTCGCATATCGTGATGGACCTGCTGGCATCTGCTGGGGCGACCCAGGTGGAACCCGGTCATGGTCTTACCGGCACAACCCCGCCGCATGCGCTGCAAGATCTTGCCGAACTACCTGCGGTTCTGTATGTTTCTGAGATTTCTCATATCCATGCGGGGCAGCCCTACTGCTTTGGCGGAGGATTGTATATCGACCCCGTCTTCCCAGATTATGATGTCAAAATATTGATCGGATCCAGTGCACAGCAGGCTCTTGAACAGAAACTATCGGTCACGCTCCCGCCTGCCAATGCCATCGACTACTATGGAGTAGTCGAGGAGCAGAAAGCCAATACAGTGCACATTGGCGATACAGTTATATTCGGTTTTCGCCCGCAGGCATTTGTGACCAGAGCTTATGTCAGCGCTATTTCAGGTATCTCGATTGGGCAACCGAAAGTTGAAGGTGTTTTTACAAGCGATGGAAGAGAAGCAAACTGGTTCAAGGGGGGTTCCTTTGGAGAGTAATGCAACATATTCACTAGAAGTCTTTCATGCAACCAAGTCCTTCAATGAAAATGAAGTATTGCATGATGTTAATTTCAATATCAAGCCGGGTGAAGTCCACGGGTTGGTAGGTCAAAATGGGGCGGGCAAATCAACCCTGATGAAGATCATCAATGGCGTCTATACAAAGGATAAGGGAGAAATCTATGTGCGCGGGAAACTGGCTGACTATGATTCGCCAAAAGCAGCCAGCCAATACAGCATCGGTATGGTATTCCAGGAGTTCAGTTTGATCCCATCCATGACGGTTGCACAGAATATTTTCCTCTCGCATGAACCGCGCAACGGATTCTTTACCGATGATGCCGTGGCAAATAAGAAGGCGGCAGAAATTTTTGAAGAACTGGAGGTCCTTATTGATCCACATGCACCAGTTGAGACTTTACCCGTCGGTGAGCAGCAGATCGTAGAGATCGCCAAGGCTTTAAGCCGGAATGCTTCCATCCTGATCATGGATGAACCCACAGCTTCGTTGACCGGCAATGAGATCGAATCACTGTTTACGATCATTCGAAAGCTGAAAAAAGAAGGGATCTCCATCATCTTTGTTTCTCACCATCTAAATGAAATCATGGATATCTGCGATCGCATTACCGTGCTACGTGACGGAAAGATCGTCTTATCAGATGCAACTAACAACCTTACCATCGAGCAAGTCATTGGCGAAATGGTCGGGAAAAAACTGGCGGAAAAAGAGCACGAGAAGAAGAATATTCATCTGGAGAACCCTCTTTTTGAAGTTAACAATCTAAGTTTGGAAAATAAATATAAAAACATCAATCTGAAACTATTTCAAGGGGAGATCGTTGGGATCGCCGGTGTGATGGGCAGCGGTAGATCGGAGATCCTGAAGAGCATCTACGGCATTCTAAAGCCAGACAGCGGGCGCTTTAAAATACACGGAAAGACGGCTGCTATCAAGAATCCCTCCGATGCAATCAAAGCCGGGATCATCTATGTTCCTGAAAATCGCAGGAATAACGGTGTCATTTTAGGGCAATCTTTATATATGAACATCCTCTTGCCGGTCTGGAAGAGAATAAGAACTGCCTGGCTGATCAATGACAAGCAGGGCAGAAAGATTGCCGGCTCCTTCAGTGAAGATCTGCGTATCAAAGCCACCAGTATTGACCAATTGATGGGACATCTATCAGGGGGAAACCAACAAAAAGCGGTCTTTGCCAAATGTCTGGCAGTAGAACCAACGGTCATGCTGCTTGATGACCCCACAGTGGGTGTGGATATCGGAACAAAGAAAGAAATTGCCAATATCATTCGCATGGTAGCAGAACGGGGAAATGGCATCATCTTGGTGTCATCAGAAATGGAAGAATTACTGGAACTGTGCGATCGCATTCTCATTCTACGCCAGGGAGAAATCGTAGATGAATTGAAAGATGTGAAGAACGTGACAGAAGAATTCTTACTGCATATTGTTCAACGGGAAGGGAATTCAAACAAAAAGTAGAACCGTATGCAGAAGCATTTTAACCGATGATTTTTATGTGAAATGGTTATTTTCATAGTATTATCATCCGCATGCTGATTTGTAGAAAGAGAAACTGCAGGAAGAAAACGGCATTTAACACTAGCTTTTTATCAATCGGACTATTGCTGCTCCTTTTTTTACCCTCCTGCAGTTCATCAGGAGGAGGGGAAGTTCTACCCAACCCACAGGTGGCAATCAATGCCGCCACCGCCACCCTCATTCCCACCTTCACTCCCACCGCTACGCTCACCCCGCGTTTTACCACCACACCGCTGCCTACCATTACCCCTACCCCCAATCCCTATACCCAGTACAGTGTGGATGCGCTCAGCCAGCGCAGCTACGGCGGGGGGGTCATTCAGATCGAGGGCACGCTTGCCAAGAGCAGTGTTTTCACCCGTTCCATCTTCAAATACCGCAGTGAGGGGCTGGACCTGTACGGCTTTGTGGATATCCCGGTAGGGCAGGGACCTTTCCCGGTGGTGGTGATGATGCATGGTTATGTCGACCCGGCGGAATACAGCATGCTCGATTATTCCACCCGCTACGCCGATGCACTGGCGCGCGCCGGCTATATCGTGCTGCATCCCAACCTGCGCGGCTATGGTGCCTCTGAGAATGGGTATAACCCGGTGGGCATCGGGGATGCCATCGATATTCTCAATCTGTTATCTCTGGTGCGTTCCCAGGCGGGTGTACCCGGTGCATTGGAAGCAGCAGATGGGGAGCGCATCGGCATCTGGGGGCACAGCATGGGCGGTGGCATTGTGCTGCACGTGCTGGAGATCGATGAGGACATCGACGCAGCGCTGCTGTACGCTTCCATCCATGCCGATGAAAAGGTCAATCTGGATTTCTTTGAGTTTGACGGGCGCGGGAATTTCAAATTGCAAACCACTGACGAAGTGCTGCGCTCGCTTTCCCCCAGCACCTATCTGGATCGCATTGTAACACCCCTCAGTATCCATCATGGTGATGCCGATACGGTGGTGCCGACCGCCTGGTCGGACCAGCTTTGCACGGATCTGGCAACCCTGCAGAAAGAAGTGTACTGCTATTTCTATGAAGACCAACCGCACACTTTTCAAAACAGTGGAGATACACTGTTCATCCAACGTATGGTCGCTTTCTTTGATCAAAAATTGAAATAGGGAGCGCTGGTGATGTGTGTTGGACGTGCAACCCTGTGCCGGATAATCCGTATTAAATATTGATTGAGAGGATCTACCAAGGAGGTTTAAAATGCCGGATAAAGAAATAAACGAAAAAGATGAAAAAATGGTCGATGAAAAAGACGAAAAAGAACTCGAGAAGCATCACGAGAAAGCCGAAGAAAATGACGTCCTGAGCACCATCGCCTGGGCAGCGATATTGATCTGGGCAGGCTTGGTCTTCCTGGGTCATAATCTGGGCTGGTGGCAGGCGTTGGGACTGAATGTGGAGCAGCGCTGGCATTTCGTCGGTATCCGCCAGCTGATGGCGTTCAATACCTTTCACATGATCGCATTGGGAGCCGGTTTCATCATCGTTCTGGAAGTGTTGGCGCGCTTGCTGATGCCTTCCTTCCACACCCGTGTGGGTGGCAAATTGGTGCTGGCAGCGTTCTTGATCGGGTGGGGGCTTTCACCTTTCTTGAACTGGTACATCATCTGGCCTATGATATTGATTGCCCTGGGTGTGAGCGTGATGTTGGGCGGGCTGCTGCGCAAGAAATAATTCGAACGCTATAAAAAATACAGGTGGCATGGTGAACCCGACCCATGCCATTTTTCGATTTATAATAGAACGCCATGGATGATCTTGGATTGCGCGATCGTGATGAGATTCTGATGAATGACCGCCTGGCGACGGTGGTGTGGGCAGTGATGCTGCTGTGGATTGGCACCTGTCTGCTGGCTGGATTCCATCACTGGGTGGCAGACTGGCATCTCCCCAACCTGGTGTGGTTCCCATTTTTACGGGACTGGTTGGGGAAATATGCCTTTGATTTTCGTGTCATCCCGCTGTTATTGTTGGGCAATGTTGCCATTCTGGTACTGGAATTGATCTTGCGGGTAGCCGTGAAGCGCTATCGCCACAACCTGACTGCCCTGATCATGTACATATTCATTTTCCTCGGGCTGGCTGTTGGTAGCTGCGGTCTGTTCGAACCGGTCATCCTGATACCGGGATTCTTCCTGGCGCTGGGGGCAGCTGTTCTTTTCGGTACCCTGCTGCAAAAATGATCACAGGCGCCCGAGATTGAGGGTGCTGAATTCGTTCCAGGCGTACTTGATAGGGGTGCTCCAGGTGTCTCTTCCGATACAGCGAAAATAAGGAGCTTTAAATGCCAGAATGTGATCTCCAATGCGGTAACGGGCGAGAACGGGGGTGGATACGATCAGGCTGCCACTTTCGCCAGCTTTCATCTCATGCAATAGCTTGATACCGGAACGGGTTTCCACTTCGAATAAGAACAGGTCATAATTGGGCACCCAGGCGCGTTGTTCGTCCATTTGCTGCCCGAACATACCCTCGGTGGCACCGTAGATCTCACGGATGGCGGCCTGCCTGCCATACAACGCCCAGAGCGTTTCCGCCAGGCGCGTGTTGATGCCCGGTACTGAACCGAGCGTCATGACCAGCACTTTCCATCGATCTTTGGGGTAACACTGGTGAGCACGTTTCATGAACTTCCCAAACTGTAGCGCAGTAGGTGCCACTCCTCCTACCAGGGTGACATTTTGCCGCTCACATTTAGTGTATGCCAGTTCGAAGCGTGCTTGCCAATCGCGTAAGGTTTTCCCTCCTCCCAGTGCATCGATCTCTGCCTGGCTGGGGACGGAATGAACAGGGGTGAGGGCACTGACGTGTTTGGTGTAGATGCCAGAACTATACCCGTATTCCAGGTCCTTTTCTCCCACCCGGATGCTACCCACCACACTGGGGAAATTAAGGTTCAGATTCACCCCTTGGAAGATCTCAAAATGCTGGCTTTGCAGGGCATAGTTGATGACTGCCCTGCCGGCGGAAACGCGCAGCCTGAGATCTGTGGGTGTCATGGGGATGAACTTGTTTTCTCCCTTGGTGGTGCCACGCGTGATCGCCCACCCCACCGCTTCTTCGTTCAATAATAATGTGGTATCCCCTGCCATCACCTGCTGGATGAGTGGTTTATAACTCTCATAAGTTTGCACCGGGAAAGCCCGGCGGTATTCAGCCAGAGAAGCGATCTGACCGGCATGATGCTCCTTGCCATATCGGGTTTGGGCGTAGATGGCGAGATGGCGCTCCAGCACTGCTTGCTGGGCTTTTGGCGGATCTTGCAGTGCTTGCTGCCAGGGTTGGATCATGTGCTGCATTTGCTGCAGGGGATCGGTGATGGTTTGATCGGGCATATCTGCATACCTTTTTAATTTATTGTAGATGATTTAAGCCGAAAATGAACACGGTGTTTGGTTTACCACCGGCAAATTGGAAAAGAGGGATGAGAATAAGGGATTAATTAAGAGCCAATACGGTTATGTTTATCGTAACTCAACAGGCGATTGATGAATGCAGATTGGTTGGATTGATATTTGGGCTGATCGCGCATGACGATGCCAACGATGGTGGCACCTGTTTTTTGGAATCTTTCGACGATCGCCTGGGTGGCTTCGGATTTGGCATAGCTGGGATTGATGAGCAATACCACCCCATCTACCTGGGAAGCCAGCAGAGTAGCTTCATTATAGAAGAAAGCCGGACCGTGAATGAATATTTTCTCGTACTCTTGCTTGAGTATCTTGATCAGGTTGCTCATTTCTTTCGTCCCGATCAGGTCTTTAGTAACGGTAGGCATGATGCCACTGGTGATCACGTGCAGATTTCCACCGATCAACGAATGCATGATCCCATTAATATCCCGTTGATCTAACAAAACATCGCTCAAGCCTACCCGGTTAGGTAACTCAAAGACACGATGGATGACCGGTCTGTTCAGATCAGCGTCAATTAGAAGAGTCTTTTTCCCGGATTGTGCGACCATAGCTGCCAGATCGGCTGCGATGGACGCATCGTTGATATAGGTGCGCGTACTGGTCACCAGGATGGACTGAATATGCTTCGTGCGTGTCAAATTTTCCATTAAATTATCTTTGTTTGCCAGCTATTAAATAAAGTTAACATTAATCAACGTGCAATTTAGATGCCAGAATATTATTTAACAACGATCATTCAGGCTTTAAATATTCGAAGTATTTTGGTTATTTCAGCGACCGATGCCGATGGTGGCATTGGGGGCACCGGCAGCCAACACGAACAGAGTGATGGTGAGGATCGCCAACACTAGCTGCCCTTTTTGTCCTGCAAAAACACTGAGTTTGTTCTTGATGTTCTTCATGATTTTTTCTCCTGAAAGTTGTTTTTCTAATGATCTACAGTGCCGCTAATTTAGCGGCGAATTCCTGCAAAGAGGAAGCGTGAATGGTGGAGAGTTTTTCTTCGGCATCTTTGCTGAGATTGAATTTCTCGCCGCTGTAACCACTGGTGATGGCTTTGGAAGGATCGGAAAGCAGCATGTTGCAGAAACCGCGGTTGATAACGGCAGCGGAAAGCAGACGGCTGTACTCTTGCGAGTGGGTAGATTTGTTGTTGTAAGAGAAGTTTTCGATTTTCTTAAGCATAGTAAGCACTCCTAAAAATAAGATATGGATTAGCGACCGATGCCGATGGTGGCATTGGGGGCACCGGCAGCCAACACGAACAGAGTGATGGTGAGGATCGCCAACACTAACTGCCCTTTTTGTCCTGCGAAAACGCTGAGTTTGTTCTTGATGTTCTTCATGATTCTTTTCTCCCGGATACTGTTTTTTGATTGACCTAACGACCGATGCCGATGGTGGCATTGGGGGCACCGGCGGCTAACACGAACAGAGTGATGGTGAGGATCGCCAACACTAGCTGCCCTTTTTGTCCTGCAAAAACACTGAGTTTGTTCTTGATGTTCTTCATGATTTTTTCTCCTGAAAGTTGTTTTTCTAATGATCTACAGTGCCGCTAATTTAGCGGCGAATTCCTGCAAAGAGGAAGCGTGAATGGTGGAGAGTTTTTCTTCGGCATCTTTGCTGAGATTGAATTTCTCGCCGCTGTAACCACTGGTGATGGCTTTGGAAGGATCGGAAAGCAGCATGTTGCAGAAACCGCGGTTGATAACGGCAGCGGAAAGCAGACGGCTGTACTCTTGCGAGTGGGTAGATTTGTTGTTGTAAGAGAAGTTTTCGATTTTCTTAAGCATAGTAAGCACTCCTAAAAATAAGATATGGATTAGCGACCGATGCCGATGGTGGCATTGGGGGCACCGGCGGCCAACACAAACAGAGTGATGGTGAGGATCGCCAACACTAACTGCCCTTTTTGTCCTGCAAAAACACTGAGTTTGTTCTTGATGTCTTTCATGGTTGTTCTCCTTTTTCGTTGGTTTAGATTTGTGTGATCTGGGTGGCAAAATCTACCAGGTTGGATGCATGGATGGCTTTGATCTTAGCCTTGTCCTGCGCATTCACATTGAAAAATTCGCCATAATATCCGGAATCAATGGCGGTGGCGGGGGTTTTTAAAAGTGATGAACAGAAACCCGCATTGATCACTGCCGCACTAAGAATACGGCTGATCTCGTTATTGGTTTTCTCTTTTTCTTTCAAATGGATGGGTCGTAAATCATAGATTCTGAGCATGTTCTACCTCCACGGTATGGACGGGAGCCGGTCTGCCAAGGGACCATAGATACCAAAACGCTCCGCAACTTAAGATGAGATCGCCGATGCTGAAAGCTGCCCGGTAGTTCTGGAACCAGCGTGGTAGCAGGAAGATATCGGAGAGAAATCTCATTGTAGTCTCTTCAGGAAGTAGCAGGATATCCTTTCCATATTCGACCCGCTCACCAAGCATAAGATCCACGGAAACACCATCCGGAATGAGCTGTTGGGCAGTTGCCGGGCTTAACGGCATGAAGCCATGATTCAATGCGATCACCATAAAATTCAAAACCAATCCCACTCCCATCAATCCCATGCCGGGCTTTTTGCGATTGATCACAACGAAGATGATCAGCAGGGCTTGCGATCCCAATAAAATGGCAGGGATCCAGGAATTTGGGATGCTGGTGCGGGTGCTGGATAAGGAAAAAGCCAAATATTGGGGTAAAAATGCAAGAAATACCAACCATACTGCTTTCAATTGAACAGCACCCAGCTTTTCCTGACGAACCAGGCTTCGAATGAGGGCGGCGATGAAACCAAGACCAACAGCGATCAGCAATACCATTGTTATATATTACCCACGTTTTTTCCCAAAAAGAACGGTCAATTTCCAGAATTTTTGTGGAAAAATTGATTTATTTTTAATAATTGCTATTATTTAAACGTAATTGATTGCTACCACCTTCTAAGCAATGCCCCCTGAAACAGGGGGCATTGCCGAGCGATGAGGTAATTGTTCGGAGGGCATTTGATCAACAACCTCAATTTCTCTTATTATGGATTCCTTCGGACTGCAAAGGTGGCTCATTGTACGCTGATGGTTCTCACAAATGTGAAATTATCTTATAAGCGATTGAAGTTGGAAAACTTTTTTCCATTAGAATTGTTCCATATTTATCCAATGAGATAATTAAAGGACAACCTTTTATCAAAGGAGAAGATCATGCATAAAAAAATTCCGCTCTGGACGAAAATCATTTACGGCTCGGGTGATTTTGGTTACAGCATGACCAATTCGATCATCGCGGCTTATTTTCTGCTTTTCCTGACCGATGTGGTTGGTTTATCACCGGCAGTAGCCGGGATTGCCATCCTGGTCGGGCGAACCTGGGATTATATCAATGATCCGTTGATTGGGAATATTTCCGATCGCACCCATACCAAGTGGGGTCGCAGACGCCCATTCATCTTGTTTGGAGCGATTCCTTTTGCAGTGACCTTTGCTATGTTGTGGTATAAACCCGCTTTCAGCGATCCCACTATGCTGGCAGTTTACTTTTCTGTGGCGTATATTTTCTATGATGCGGCGCAAACTTTTGTTTTCATGCCGTTCTTTGCCCTTACCCCCGACCTGACCGATGATTATGATGAGCGCACCTCGCTTACTTCTTACCGTATGGTGTTCAACATCATCGGCGGCTTGGTAGCTTTCACCTTACCCCTGATGGTGATCGGAAATTTTTCCCCTGATAATATTTCCAGCGTACAAAGGATGGGCATCATTTTCGGCATTCTAAGTGCTATTCCATTGTTCTTTATATTCCTCAAAACGCGCGAGAGTCATAGCCAAAGCGAATATAAAAAACCCAACATCTTCAATTCGGTCAAACTGGCGCTGAAAAATCGTCCTTTCGTGCTGGGCGCGGTAGTCTATCTGGCAACCTGGACTTCCATGAACGTTGTACAAACTGTCTTACTGTACTATGTGAAATACATCTTACGGCGGGAAGCCATGAGCGATATTCTGATGGGTTCCATTTTCATCACCGCCATCATTGCTCTGCCACTGTGGAATTGGATATCCAAGAAGCTGGACAAGAGAAAAGCTTATGCATTGGGTATTTCCTTCTGGGCACTGGCACAGCTTTTGCTGATCACCTTGAGTGCTGCGTCTTCCACCACTTTTGTGTTGGTATTGTGTGTTGTGGCGGGTGTGGGGGTTTCTGCAGCGCATGTGCTGCCCTGGGCAATGATCCCGGATGCCATCGAATATGGTGAATTGGATAGCGGGGAGCGCCACGAAGGGGTTTTCTACTCCCTGGTGACTTTGATGGCAAAAGTAGCCTCCTCAATTGCCATCCCGTTGACCGCCTTTGTGCTGGAATTCACCGGTTATATCCCCAATTCACTCTCACAACCCGAATCAGCCATGCTTGGTATTCGCTTCTTGATGGGACCCATCCCGGCATTGTTCCTGATCATCGGGATCATGTTCGCGCTGCGTTATCCGTTGGAGCGCAAAGAATTCAATGCCATTGTAGATAAACTGGAGCTGCAACGGGCAGCCAAGAAACAAGGTTCGATTTCGAAAGACTGCTCAAAGGTGCCAATTGAAAAATAAACTATCCGTATGGACCAAGCTTATCTACGGAGCCGGGGATATCGGCTTCAGCCTTACCGGTACGATCATTGGGGCATACTTTTTATTTTTCCTGACGGATGTGGTCAATATCAATCCGGCAGTGGCGGGTATTGCCATCTTGATCGGGCGCACCTGGGACTATATCAATGACCCGCTGATCGGGCATCTTTCTGATAGAACAAAATCGCGCTGGGGTCGCCGACGTCCTTTTTTGCTTTTTGGTGCACTGCCGTATGCCTTTGCCTTTATGTTGATGTGGTACACCCCTTCGATTCAGAATGAAATGGATCTGGCGGTCTACTACGCACTGGCGTATGTGTTATACGATGTGGCAGCCACTTTTGTTTATATGCCTTACTTCGCGCTCACACCGGATCTGACCGATGATTATGACGAACGCACCAGTCTGACTTCTTTCCGCATGTTCTATTCCATTGCAGGTAGCCTGGTGGCTTTCACCATTCCAGCCATGATCATAGGTGATTTCGTCCCTGCCAATGCCAACCGGGTCTTATCGATGGGCATCATTTTTGGGCTGGTCAGTGCTCTGCCTCTGTTACTGGTCTTCTTGAACACCAGGGAACATCACTCCAAACCGGTGGAAGACAACACCCATATCCTGCATGCTTTGAAAATGGCGCTGAAGAACCGCCCCTTCGTTTTTGGCGCGGTGATCTATCTGGTAACCTGGACGTCCATGGAGGTCTTGCAGGCAGTTCTGCTTTATTTCATCCATTATGTACTGCAGCGTGGTGGGCAGAGTGACCTGTTCATGGGGTTGATCTTTGGAGTGGGTGTGCTGGCGCTTCCATTGTGGAATTGGGTTTCCAAAAAGCTGAATAAACGGCTGGCATACATGGTAGGTATTTCCTTCTGGGCGATCGTGCAGATGGTTTTGATCACCCTGAATCCCGCTTCATCCTTTGGCTGGATCATCGGACTGTGTGTGATGGCGGGTGTCGGCGTTTCGGCAGCGCATGTTCTGACCTGGTCGATCTTACCGGATGCGATTGAATACGGGGAATACGAAACGGGGGAAAGGCACGAGGGCGTTTTTTACAGCCTGGTCACTTTGATGTCTAAGGTTGCCAATTCCATCGCCATCCCCATGACCGCTTTTTTGCTTAATGCCACCGGTTATGTTCCCAATTCTCTCATCCAACCGAACAGCGCATTGGTAGGAATCCGGCTGCTGATGGGACCCGTTCCAGCCCTGTTCTTATTGGTTGGAATCGCCTTTGCCTGGCGCTATCCGCTCAATCGCGAGCAGTATACCGAGATTGTGGAAAAATTGAAGGCGAATTAAACGATGGCAATCGAAGTAAGAAAAGTTGAAAATGCCCGTGAGCGGCATATCTTTCTGACGTTTCCCTGGAAGCTCTATCGCCACGATCCGCTGTGGGTTCCGCCGTTGATGACTGATCGTAAAAAGAGCATCGATCCTGATCAGGGGGTTTTCTTTCAACGCGGTGTCGCCGAGTTTTTTATCGCCTGGGATGGCAGTAAAGCGGTGGGGACGATCTGTGCTGCGGAAGATATCGAAGGCAATAGAGCCACCGGACGCAAAGATTGTGTCTTCGGTTTTTTTGAATGTCATAACGATTATGCTATTGCCTGTGCTTTGCTGGATCGAGCCGCTGGCTGGGCTATGTCGCGGGATCTGAATGCTCTGTATGGACCTTTCAATCTGGATTATGAAGATGCCTATGGGATTCTGGTGGAAGGGCGTGACCGACCGCCGGTCATGTTGTGCGGTCATACCCCTGATTACTACCAAGAATTTGTAGAGCGATATGGATTCAGCGCCGCACGTGGTGACAATATCGCCTACGAGATCGATCTGCATAAGAATTCCAAACAATTGGAAAAACTGGAGGAAATGGCAGTGCGGGTGAAACAGCGCCGGAATTTTGTGATCCGTCCGGCTGATTTCTCCCGCTGGCAGGATGAAATTGACAATGTTCTGGCACTCATCAACCCTGCCTTAGAGCATTTACCGGGGCACATTCCCTGGCGTCGTGAAGCACTGGAGAAATTGCTGGTGCCATTTCTGGATATCGCCGATCCAGAACTTATCCTGTTCGCCGAGGAAGATGGTAGCCCGGTCGGGTTCTTCCCATGTGTTCCCAATATGAATGAAGTGTTGATCCATGCCAATGGGTTACGCTATCCCTGGAATTACTTGCAGGCTTTCTATTATTCTAAAAAAAAGGTGCAATGCGGCAGCATCAAAAGTGTGCTGGTTTTGCCGGAATATTGGGGAAGCGGGATTGTCATTTTGCTGTTTTCAGAAATGGTAAGCAAATTGAAAGAAAAAGGGTATCGTTGGGTTGATCTTTCGCTAACCTCGGATGATAATCCCAAAACACCTGAACTGGCAGAACGTATGGGGGGCAGGATCTACAAACGCTACCGGGTTTACCGTTATTTTTTGGAATGACCTGTTGTCATAAAACAATCATGATTTCTAAACGGGACATTATCATTTTTTTATCACTCTTCTTCTTAACGAATGTTGCCGCCTGCCGAAACGTAATCATTGATGATGACCCCGTTCTCACCATTTCCGTTGAAGAGTTGGTTGCTCAGACGCTGCAGGCATTTCAGCTTGAAACGACTTTATCCCCAGCAGCCGGACAGGCGGATGCGCAACCTAACGAATATTCGATCGAGGTTACCCAGGAAGTACAGGTTGATGAAACCCCAGATGAGGTTTCTGAAACAGGGGATATCCCTGTAGAACATTATATTTACAATATTTGGGGTCATCGCCAATATTTTGCCATTGGCTGTGAAGCATCTGCGGCAACGGATTGGGCAAAATATTTCGGTGTGGAGATCAATGAATTCAATTTCCAGTATCAACTGCCGCAATCGGATAACCCTGATCTGGGATTTGTGGGCAGTGTGGATGGACCCTGGGGGCAGGTGCCGCCTTACGCTTATGGGGTGCATGCCGCCCCCGTCGCAGCCGTATTACAGCAGTATTATGGAATACCTGCCGTAGGGATGAAAGGTTTTTCTCTGGAGCAGTTGAAAAGAGAGATTGCAGCCGATCGACCGGTGATCACCTGGGTGGTTGGAAATGTGGTCGGTGGTATTCCCTATGAATACACTGATTCACAGGGAAACACCACCGTGGTAGCGGCTTATGAGCACGTTGTGATTGTGACCGGTTATTCCGAGGAGCATATCCGGTATATGAACAATGGGAAATTCTATGAGATCCCGACCGAATATTTTCTAAACTCGTGGGGCATCCTCGGCAATATGGTGATTTACCGTGCTGCCGATTGAGCTTATGCGGTGGCTTTTCCATCCTTCAAAAAGGTGTTCACCACAATAGAGACTGCGCTTACGATCAATGATCCCAGCAGGGCAGCCCAAAAATCATCCACATAGAAAGCCACATGGAACCAGCTTTCTGCAATGCGGCTGGCGATCATAAAGGATACTGCGTTGATGATGATGGTGAACAATCCAAGTGTCAAAATGATCAACGGGCATGATAATAGCTTCAGGAATGGGCGGATAGTGGCATTTACCAGACCCAGGATGATCGCCATCACGGCAAAGATCTTCCAGGCTTCCGGGCTGTCAGCGTGGATGCCGGGTACGAAATAAGCAGCGGCAAATAGTGCTAGAGATGTAGCCAGCCAGCGGATAATAAGTTTCATGATAATCTCCTTCTATTACGATTGACTTTAATAATACTAGATAATATAATATCGGATAACGATATTGAGGTACGATATTGACAAATCATTTGATTAGAGATTTCTATATAGGGTTTATAAGAGTCCACATTCTTTTTCATACCCTCATGTCTCCGACCTATGGAGTTGAGCTAATGCGTGAATTGAACCGTCACGGATATAAGTTAGGGCCAGGGACACTTTATCCAATTCTGCATGGTCTAGAAAAGAGCGGGTTAATTGAACATTATGAGAAGTGCGAAAATGGTCATATCCGAAAATATTACACCATCACCGAATTGGGTAAGAAAGCTTTTAATAAAATTCGAGAAAAAGCAAATGAGCTGATGCAAGAAATCAATGAAGTCTAAAGAGAAAAATGAAATGAAAGAAAACAAAGGATCACGATTAAAAGACCTGCCGCGCAATATTTGGGCGGTCAGTCTCACCAGTTTCTTTATGGATATTTCCAGCGAAATGGTCATCAATATCCTACCCTTGTTCCTTTCCAATGTGCTGGGAGTGAAGACCAATATCATCGGGCTGATCGAAGGGATCGCTGAGGCTACTGCCAGTTTGTTGAAAATGGTGTCCGGTTGGCTTTCGGATAAACTCAAAACGCGCAAGTGGCTGGCAGTGCTGGGGTATGGTATTTCTGCAATTTCGAAACCCTTTTTCTATTTTGCCAACTCCTGGGGAGCCGTGGCAGCCATTCGTTGGGCTGACAGGGTAGGGAAGGGTGTGCGCACTGCACCGCGTGACGCTCTGGTGGCTGACTCGATCGAAGAAAAACAACGCGGGCTGGCTTTCGGTTTTCACCGGGCGGCGGATACACTGGGAGCCGTTATGGGACTGGGGGTGGCTGCACTGGTGGTGTGGTTGACGCAGCGTTCTTCAGGTTTGCTGACGGCTGGTACTTTTCGCTTTATTGTGCTCTTGAGCCTGGTTCCGGCTTTGCTGGCGGTGATTTCACTGATCGTGGGATCGAAAGATGTTTCTGCCGAATCCAAGCATTCCCTCCCCCGTATCAGCTTTAAAACGCTGGGCAAAGATTTTACGATCTTCATACTGATCGTTTCCTTATTTGACATCGGCAATTCCTCCGATGCGTTCCTTGCCCTGCGCGCCCAGGAAAGAGGGGTGAGCGTGCTAGGTATTCTGGTCATGTTGATCGTTTTCAATCTGGTTTACACCCTGATTTCCACCCCTGCAGGGATCCTATCTGATCGGGTTGGGCGTAAAAAGATCATCATTGGTGGTTGGTTCATCTATGCGTTGGTATATCTCGGTTTTGGTCTGGCACAGCAGGACTGGCATATCTATGTCTTCTACATCATCTATGGCATTTATTATGGATTGACCTATGGGACGATCAAAGCGATGGTGGCAGATATTGTCCCGGTGGAGCTGCGCGGGACCGCTTATGGCACTTATAATGGCATCATGGGTATTCTGGATTTTCCGGCATCCCTGATTGCCGGTATCCTTTGGCAGGGGATGGGAAATTGGAGCGGATTTGGTCCGTCAGCGCCGTTCCTTTTTGGCGCCGGAACAGCTTTCTTAGCAGCCACCTTGTTGGGATTCTGGAAGCCAGCATCCAAAACACCAAACAAAGGTTAAAATTAGAGAGAATAAAAATATTAGTTATAGGATAAAAACATGCAGGTAATTAACGAAAAGAATAAATATTTTATCGGTATCGCAGTGTTCGCAATGGCAGTGTTCAGTTTCTTCCAGAAAGATTACTACAGCGTGGCGGCACTGGCATTCTTGTTGATAAGCGTCCTCACTACCTTTAATAAAGATAACGAAACCATCAAGAACCCCAAACTCATGCAAACGTTGAACCTGATCGGTTATGTGATGGCAGCACTGATCTGGATCTTTGATATTTATATCAACAAATAAATACTGGATTTGTACATGCAGATCAAATTGGGGTGCTACCGGGTGGGGAATATTTGGAAATCTCAGCAGGATGTCTTTAAGCTGTTGGTGAGCCATTTTCGGCGGTATCACCTCATGGAAATCCAGGATGTTTATAAACTGTTCTATCAGGGGGTTTTTGGATCGGCACATGCTTTGCAGCCCACCCGTGCAGATTTCGAAACCGTTCTGCAGGATGAATTCGAGCGGATCACAGAAGATAAAAACCAACCATTATGGGAATCAATCCATCCTGATGGCAAGATCGTGCGTGTCAATTTGGCAGCGTACAAAACCCATGCTTTAGATTTCAGTTTGCTGTTGACATTGTGCCTCTGGACGGCAGAGATATCTGAAAAAGAAAAGGGCGGATCGGAAAATATAGTCCATGCCTTTGATACTTTCTATAAACTGTGTAAAAGTCGTAAGATTCCCAAATTCGATCCTGTGGATGTAGAGAAATATCAACGTTGGCTGGTCGAAAATAAATTTCCTGCAGTACATCATTCAGAAACATATCGTATGAAATACGATCCGCACTATCGTTTGGTGCATCGTGAATTTCTATCAATGCTGCGTTGATTTTTTATTTTTTGATCAATCCATTGGCTGCTATCAGTCCGGACAGGAATGCCCAGTGCAGATTGAACCCCCCGCAAGGACCTAATACGTTCACTAATTCCCCCGCGAAAAATAATCCTGGGCATCGTCTGGATTGCATGGTTTCGGGGCAGATTTCTCCCAGCGGGACGCCGCCCGTGGAAGCCTGCGCGAACTTGAATCCACGCACACCGCGTACAGCCAATACCTGGTTATGGATGGCATACAGCAGCGCCTCTTTTTGCGGTTGATGTATATCACCACAATGAAGATGTTTTTCCAACCTGGCATGTTGTAACAAAAAATCCACCACTTTTGCTGGAAGATAGGCTTTCAACAGTGCCTGGAGGCTACGCTCAGCATTATTGGCGGAGCTTAAAGCTTTTTCAATTTCCTGCCCGAAGCGGGCTGCAAAGTCGATCTTCAATTGATAGGAATCAATCTTATCAGGGTCGATCCAATGGCTGATGTCCATCACTCCCGGTCCATTCAGTCCCCATTGGGTGATGATAATGTTGCCGATGTTCTGAACGACAAGTTTATTTTGATACAGCAGCTCGACCCCGGCATCCAGGCGTACACCCTGTAGTTTGTGAAAAGGGGTCGGGTCGGTTTCGATGGGGGAAAGAGCCGGATGAACCGGTAGAATGGTGTGACCCAAACCGGCGATCGGATCATACAGCACTGCGCGTGCACCCAATTGGGGGTTGGCAGGGCTGCCGCAGGCGAGGATCAATTTTTCACAGTGATACTGCTGCGACGGGTCAGCGCTGTGGAGGATGAAACCATCTTTGTTCTTTATGATTTTGGTAATGAGGGTGTTTGTGCGCAGTTTGGTATCTTTGAGATTGTCCATCAAGATGTCTACCACATTGGCGGCTGAATAGGAATGCGGATAAATCCAACCGTCTTCGCTGGCGGTGGTGGGGATACCGCAGGACTCGAGGAAAGTTAACACTTGAACCAATGGTATCTTTTCAAAACATCTTTGCAGGGCATTTTGATCATCAGTGAAATATTGCTGTGCTCCGGCGTGTTGATTCGAGATGTTGCAACGTCCGCTGCCGGTGGCACTCAACTTGCGTCCCGGAGTTGAATTGGCATCAAACACCTGCACATCCAAACCCAATTGTTTCGATTTGATGGCTGTGCATAACCCGCTGGTTCCTGCTCCGATGATACCGATTTGCATTTCAATATCCTGATCTGTCTCTTTCCTGCTCAAAATATTTCACAAATTCGCAATTTTAACCATACTGTATTAGAATTAATTAATTTCGTCAAATTTCAGGAGGTCAGTAGGGTGAAATACTTATATCTGTCTCTCTTACCAGAAGCGCTGATAGCTTCTATGTTAACACCAGAAGAGTTCGGTGTCTATTATGCAGTTGGATCATTAAAGAAATCGCGTGGTCAGGCGATTTTTTTTGAAATTGATCCTGATTTTCGCAGTGATGAGTTTCAAATTGACGAAGCTCTGAAACGCTGCATTCCACATGATGATGGCACTCCAAAACGGTCTATCTACATTTCAGTTTACCGTGTGCTGGAACGCATTCCCTTGAAGGCTCTGCGTAAATTGTACCTGGTCACGCAAGATGGGCGTACATTGGGTTTGGAAAAAAGTAAAACACTACCAAAAACCGATAATGGGATGCATTTATACCGTGAAATAGCTCCGGTAAACCCTCTGGTTGCCAGTACGTTGGACGCCAAAGCATTCTATGAATTGATCGTTCGTAATCCAACCAGTCTGGTAAAAGTTCCTGCTGTTTGTTTTGCGGAATTGAAATTAGGTGAGCTTGCCGAAGATCCTCAGAATGGTGATGTTGGTGATCTACCGTATGAGAACATCTTTCACTTACGCGATTGTCTGTTGGAATTGCGCACAAAGTATGTCAATACGAAAATGATCGACCGCACTCCCGCAGGCGGGTTGCCTTACCGCACCATAAAAAATGGTGTGTTTGTTGGTAATGAAAAGGACATACTTTATTATCCAATTCCAAGCCAGGAGGAATTGATCAAGGAAAATTATTCCTGGTGGCGATCCGCTAGTTTCTAAGGCTTGAATCATAGTACGACCTTTGTAGCTGGGAATCCCAGATGGGTGAAGTATGGCTTTTTTTAGATCATAATCATACAAGGAGTTATCATGTCTTCACAAAGTTGGTTGTTGATAGGGGTGGGCGCCGGATTGATTTCCGTAGCTGTAGCATTGTATCTGTTTTTTTGGGTTCGCAAACAGGATGCGGGTACAGAAAGAGCGCAGGAGGTGGCACGCTGGATCCGTGAAGGTGCCAGTTCTTACTTGAAGAAGTTGTACTCTTCTCTGGGCTTGGTGGCTGTGATTTTGGGTTTTGTCATCGCACTGGTCTTTAGTTTTGATATGTCTGGATTGGCAAACTCGGAAATCACCGTGAACAGTGCCGAAGGGTTGAGGGTTGCGATTACGTTCATTGCCGGTGCCATTTGTTCAGCTGTGGCGGGCTATATGGGTATGAGTGTGGCAGTGGAAGCGAATGTGCGTAGCGCCACTGCAGCTGAAAAATCACTGAACCAGGCTTTCAAAGTCGCTTTCTATGCCGGATCCGTGATGGGACTGGCAATGGTGGGTTTAGCTGTGATCGGTATGTGCTCGATCTTCTTTATCACTGGCGATCCCGAATTGATCTTGGGCTTTAGTTTTGGTGCTTCAACCCTGGCGCTGCTGGCCAAGGCAGGTGGTGGTATTTACACCAAAACCGCCGATATTGCAGCTGATCTGGTAGGGAAGGTGGAGATCGGTATCCCGGAAGATGATCCCCGCAACCCGGCAGTGGTAGCTGATAATGTGGGTGATAATGTAGGAGATGTAGCTGGCATGGGTGCCGATATTTTTGACAGCTACGTTGCCTCTACGGTGGCTGCCGTTTTGTTGGGCGCCGCTCTTCCAAATCAAGGTGATACCCGCTATGTAGTCTTTCCATTGATCCTGTGTGTGCTTGGCATCTTCGCTTCCCTGATCGGTATTCAGTTTGTACGGGTTGGAAAGAAAGGAAAGCCTGGTACCGCGTTGAACAATGGCACAGTCATCACCGCAGTCATTTATGCTGCTATGGTAGCTGCTTTGGTGTTTTTCGGTGGATATGATAAGGGAGCTTTGTGGGCAACCCTGGTTGGATTGATCACGGGTGTGATCATTGGTTTTACTTCCGATTACTTCACATCCGATGCTTATAAACCGGTCAAAGAAACCGCCAAAGTATCCGGTTCTGGTTCAGCCATTACAATCATTACTGGATATAGTTATGGGTTGATCAGCATCGTACCCTCTGTGCTTGGTATCGTTGTTGCGACGCTGCTGTCTTACTTTCTGGCACAGTCTTCCGGTGTGTTGACAGGTGTTTATGGCATCGGTATCAGTGCGGTGGGGATGTTGGCGATCAGCGGTATGATTGTTTCTGCAGATGCATACGGACCCATTGTGGATAATGCCCGTGGAATTGCTGAAATGGCAGGTATGGATCATGAGGTTATTGAAAGAGCAGATATCCTGGATTCAGCCGGAAATACCGCCAAGGCTATCACCAAAGGATTTTCTATCAGTGCGGCAGCACTAACCGTTCTGGCATTGTTTGCATCTTACGCAGAAGTGATCGAGGCAAGTGGTATCGAACTGGTCATTAGTTTGCGTGACCCGATTGTCATCGCTGGAGTATTTCTGGGTGCCATGACCCCGCCGCTATTCAGCGCGCTTACTATGCTATCAGTGACGCACAATGCTTTTGATATGATCGAAGAGATCCGCCGCCAATTCCGTGAGAGACCGGGTATTTTAGCTGGTAAAGAAACACCTGATTACAATACTTGTGTGGGATTGGCTGCTCAGGGTGCCTTAAAATCATTGGTGCTGCCTGCTTTCCTTGCCATCGGATTGCCCCTGCTGGTCGGCTTCATCTTGGGACCCAATGCTTTGGGTGGTTTCTTGGGTGGCGCCATTTTCACTGGTATTGTTTTCGCCCTATTAATGTCAAATGCTGGGGGATTGTGGGATAACGCCAAAAAATTCATCGAAACCGGAAAGTTCGGTGGGCCCGGTTCCGATTCTCATAAGGCAGCAGTGGTTGGGGATACGGTAGGTGACCCTTTCAAGGATACGGCTGGTCCTTCCCTTAATACACTGATCACGGTTATGTCACTGGTATCTTCTTTGTTTGCTCCCGTGATCGCTGCTTTCCATCTTTTCTAGAGAAAACGTACATTTAAAAAACCCCTTTCAAAACCTGAAAGGGGCTTTCATTTTTTAATTGCAGCAGATGTTATTAATGCTGCAATGCTCGTTTGCTGTGCAAGGATTTGCCGATCTGGGCGATCCCATAAGCAACCCCGCTGATCAAGATGATAGTAGCACCTGATGTGAGGTTGAAAAAATAGGAAAGAAATAACCCACAGGTGGTGAAAAATATTCCAAGCAACACCGCAGCAAGCATCATTTTTTTCATATCCTTATAGAAAATGCCGGCGATAGCTGGTGGAATGGTGAGCAGGGCGATCACCATGATCAGCCCTACCAGGCGCATGGTGATGACCACTGTCAGTGCGATCAGCCCAAATAGAATGAAGAAGATGGTGCTGACCGGAACGTTCTCAACTGTGGCAAATTCCTCATCGAACGATACCGCCACGATCTCTTTAAAGAGCAGGGTTACGGTCAACAAAATGAGAGTATCCAGAACGATCATGAATATCAGATCACTGTTAGGTACTGCCAAAATGCTGCCAAACAGGTAGGTCATCAGATCTGCTTTGTAACCGGGGCTGAGATCAAGAAAGATGATGCCAAGCGCCATCCCTATTGCCCACATCACACCGATTATCGTATCGGAGCGTTCTCTGGTATTTCTCTGTACGTAGCCCATCCCCAGGGCGGAAAGTAATGAGAAGATCACGGCGCCAAGTACTGGATTTTGATTGAGAAAATAAGCAATACCGATGCCGCCATAGGCGGCGTGGGCGATCCCACCGCTCAAGAAAACCAGGCGGTTCACGATGATAAGTGTGCCAATGATGCCGCAGGCAATGCTCACCAGCGTTCCCGCGATCAGCGCATTACGGAAAAAGGTATATTGCAAAGCTTCAAGCATCTTTCCCTCCGGATTGAGTATGGGGTGCTAACACCCGGTGCGGTACTCCGTGCGCGATCAGGTCGATGGGGCAATTGTAAATTGCGTTTACCATTTCCTCACTTATCTCTTTTGAACCATGATAATACAGCCGGCGATTGATGCAGCCGATCGATTTGACGTGGGATGAAACTGCATCCATGTTGTGACTGACCATGATGATGGTCATGGTTTCATTGAGTTTGTGCAGGAGTTCGTAGATATTGGCAGAAGCCTGTGGATCCACACTGGCAGTGGGTTCATCTAGTAAAAGAATCTGCGGAATGGTAGCCAGAGCGCGTGCGATGTAGACCCTCTGGCGTTGTCCGACAGACAGATCACCGATGGAGCGGGTAGCCAAATCCGTAATCTCGACCTGATGCAAGGAATCATTGATGATCGCTTCATCCTCACTTCTCATTTTCTTCAATGTTCCCCGACAACCCAGGCGCCCCATTTTAACCACATCCCACACAGATATGGGAAATTCGCGATCAAAGGCAACCTGCTGGGGAACATAGCCGATATGGCAGCGCCCCTTTTGGGGGATGAAACCCATCACGCTGATCTCGCCTTTCATGGGTTCGATCAAGCCGATCAGCGTTCTTAGCAAGGTTGTTTTCCCCCCACCATTGGGCCCGATCAATCCGATGAAATCACCCTGCAGCACTTCCAGGTTGATATCTTCCAGAACGGGTTGTGAATCGTAACCTGCCCATAACCCTTGTACTTGAATAACGGGTATAGTTTTTTTCATATATTTACTTTAATACTTCTGCTAAAGATTGGGTAATGTTTTTCATGTTATTCAACCAATCTTCCGCCAATGGGCTGATAAGAATGACCTGACCATTGATCTCACTGGCGATGGTTTCTGCTGCCCTGGTGTTGAATTCGGGTTCTGCAAACACGAACTGAATGCCATGTTCGTTGGCGTAGTTGATCAGATGTGCCAGTTCGGCAGCGCTTGGCTCATTTCCACCGATCTCAATGGCGATCTGTTCCAGATCATAATCGTGTGCGAAGTAACCCCAGGCAGGGTGGAAGGTGATGAATTGCCGGCTAGATATGGAAGCGAGTGAAGTTTGGATTTCCTGATCGAGATTGTCAATATCTGCCAGGAACGCATCCAAATTTTCTTGGTAGACAGTGCTGTTCCGAGGGTCACTTTCGGATAATGCCGTTGCAATAGAACGGGCAATAATCTTTACATTTGCAGGTGATAGCCAAATATGAGGATCTAGCTCTCCATGCTCGTGTTCTGTTCCAGCATCTTCGTCGTGATGTTCTTCTGCAGTCATAGCGATCTTTTCGATACCAGCGCTGGTATCGAAAAATTTCATTTCAGGGTTGGCATCCTTGAATCTACTTAGCCAGGCATCCTCAAATTCCACCCCGATGGTGAAATAGATTTGGGAGTTACTGAGCGCTTCCATCTGAGAGGGCTGTGGTTCAAATGTATGGGGTTCTTCTCCAGGGCCGACCATCACATTTACGTCGACCAGGTCACCGCCGATGCGCTCTACGAAGTATTTTTGTGGCAGAATACTTACTGTGACGATGGTCTTGCCAGGGTTGGCAGACTGCTTTGGGTTGCAGGCTAGCAGCAGCACGGGGATGAGAAAAAAAGAGAACATCGAAAGGTTTTTATGGTTGCGTTTCATTGTTTTTTCCTTATGACTTATTTGTTTGTTATAGATCGGCATTGCTGGCATATTCCACCCAATTGCAGCCAGTGATCTTGCATGATGAAATGGTTCTTTTTTGCAATTTCTTCGAATTGCGTTTCCAGATCCAAACCTTCAAAATAGATTGCTTTACCACAGCGATTGCAGATGAGCAGGTGATTATGCCCCTCTTTCACCTTCAGGAATTTATTGCAGCCACTTTCCTGATGCACTTTCTGCAGCAGCCCCAATTCAGCCAGGCACTCCATGGTGCGGTAAACGGTGACCATTCCAATAGTAGGGTGGGTTTGGTGTGTGAGGCTGAACACCTCCATGGGTTCCAGTGCTTTATTACTATCTAGCAGAACATCAACAATCGCTTCACGTTGAGCGGTGATGCGCATGCCGTTTGTCTGTAGTTTCTCTATCCATATTTTTTTTACTGGCATAGATGCTCCTTCTTATTGAAAATGATTATCAATTTCAATAAGTATAACAAAAATAAAAAAAATTACAAGACTAGATTGCCATCCATTTTCAATTCAGCTAGAATGAAGATATGCTCGATCAGAAATATTCCATAATTTTGCGAGAAACATTATCAAATGAAACCAAGACTTTTCTCGATGCCCATTTGAACAGGTGCCATATCTCCAAGAACGAACAGTTTCTATGGGAAGGGGATCCCCTGGAAGTAATTTATTGGGTTCTGACTGGTTTCATCAAGGTATTTCATCTGTCCCGGGATGGTCGCGAACAGGTACTAGGCATCATCAGACCCGGGCAATTTTTTAATACCGTTTCGGTTTTACAGCACGAAGACGGAAACCATGCTCATGCAGCTGCCATGTGCGATTCCGAACTGGGAATATTGAAAGCGGATGATTTCTTATATATGCTTGAGCATTTTCGAGATTTCTCCACACTGATCTTGCGCGATTTTGCCGGGAAGCTGGCTCATTTAACTGCTCTGGTCGAGCAGCTTTCGCTTTCTACCACGCGCCAGCGCTTGATTCGATTTTTGTTGATGGATAGACGGGCGGATCAGGGTATTCAAGGATGGACGCAAGAGGAGATTGCTGCCCAGATCGGTACGGTACGGGATGTGGTCAGTCGATTGCTGGGGATGCTGGTGCGTGAAGGGTTGATTAAAGTAGAACGCCAGCGCATCATTCTTGTTGATTTCGATCGTCTGCAGAGAGAAATTGAAGAATGATGTCGAATGCGACTTAAGTCATGGAAGTTGACGGGAGGGAAAGGTATCCTTATGTAAAAAGGAGATGGAATGGAATGGGCCTTGCCGGTAATCGATGAGAAAAAATGTATAGCATGTGGTGATTGTGTTGCTATTTGCCCAACGAATGCACTGGGTCTTTTACATGGAAAATTGGTTTATCGCAATCCTCGTAATTGTACTTTCTGTACTTTATGCGAACAGGTCTGTCTTCAAAAAGCGGTACGCTGTGAGTTTGTCATAACGGGTTACGAAAAGGAAGGATAAAGATGAGCGAATATATCAATAATTTCTCTAAGCGGGAAGAGCAATTGAAAGAAGTCATCAAGCAGTTGCACGCAGGAAAAACCGTCGCTGAACTGCGGGAGAGATTTAACGATCTGCTGCAAGGGGCTACTTCTGCAGAGATCGTGAAGATCGAACAGGCACTGATTGCAGAAGGATTGCCGATCGAACAGGTCCAATTCTTATGTGATATCCATGTAGCCTTATTCAAGCAGTCTCTTGACCAGGAACTCCCGCCTGAGATGCAACCGGGGCATCCTATTTATACTTTTCGCGCAGAAAATGAATTTGCGGAGCTCCTGCTGCATGCCATGGATGAGAAAATGATGCAACTGGCACAGCATGATTCAAACGCTCTGCGAAAAGAACTGGCAGCCGATATGAATAAGCTGGGGCAATTCACAGTGCATTATCTGCGTAAAGAGAATTTGCTATTTCCTATTTTGGAAAAATACAATTTCAGCGGACCATCATCGGTGATGTGGGGTGTGCACGATGAAATTCGGACGGCACTTAAAAAATTGGGTGAGGAATTCCAGAATGAAGAAACTTCATCGCATCACCTGAACGATGCTTATCAAGCTGTGCAGCATAAGATACGCGAGATGTTTTACAAAGAAGATCATATTCTCTTTCCCAGTGCACTGGAAAGATTACAACCGGAAGATTGGGAGACCATCTATCGTGCTGAAGAGCAACTCGGTTTTGCCTATGTGAGCCGGGGCAAAGATTGGCAGCCGGTTACTGAAAAAGACACAGAACGTCGGGAAGTTGAATCAGAAGAAAAACCACAAAACAAGGAGATGAAAATGGACGAACTATCATTACATGTTGGAAAATTATCGGCGCAACAGGTGGATCTGCTGCTGCGCAACCTGCCAGTGGACGTGACGTTTGTAGATGAAAACGATCAGGTCGCCTTCTATTCACAATCGCGTGAACGTATTTTTGCACGCACCCCAGCGGTCATTGGACGAAAAGTTCAAATGTGCCATCCACCAGCTAGCGTTGACAAAGTACAGCGCATTCTGGATGATTTTCGCGCCAAGAAGCGCAATGAAGCCGATTTCTGGATCCAGATGAACGGAAAATTCATTCATATTCGATATTATGCCATTTTTGACGACGAGGGTGTTTATCGTGGGACGATCGAGGTAACACAGGATATCACCAAACTGCGCCAATTACAGGGTGAGAAGCGTTTATTGGATGATTAGGAACCCGGTAGAATCGAATTGTTAAAATGATGAGATGATCTGTTGTTCAACGGGTCATCTCTTTTTTTGACAATCCGGACAAATACCGAAAAGGACCAGATGATTGGTGGTGATCTCGAACCCTGATTCCTGCTCAACGCGATCGAAGAAACCGGCAACTTCATCGTTCTTAAAAGTGAGCATTTTTCCACATTGCTCACAGACCAGATGGTGATGGGGATTCTTGGATACCAGCTCATAAACCACTGCCGGACCACCCATATCCGAAACGGACACTTTCCCGTTATGTACCAATCTTTCCAGAGTACGATACACGGTTGAGGTGTCTACGGCAGTCTGGGTCTTTTTCACTTCTTTGTATATTTCTTTTGCAGTCAGATGATCGTCGTGCGCTTCTAGAATCTTAAAAATTGCATTGGATATGGAAGATGATCGCATAATATTCTCATTTAGTATATAATATGCAAAGAATTGCATTTACAATACTTTGCATAAGGAGCACTATCATGTTCACTAAACAACAATTAATGCACATTCCAGATGGTTTCCTCTCTCTAATTTTATCCTTAATATTATGGGCTGTCGCAGTCATCGTCATCTTCCTCGCGATTAAGCATTATGCCAAAGGGGGGGAGAAGCAAAAATTGCCCTTAATGGGAGTGCTGGCAGCTGCCATTTTTGCAGGGCAGATGCTGAATTTCACGGTGGTGGGCGGAACCTCCGGACACCTGCTGGGAGCGGCGCTTGCCACCCTCCTGGTTGGACCGTGGGAAGCTGTGCTGGTGATGACCAGCGTCGTATCCGTACAGGCTCTCATCTTTCAAGATGGTGGTATCCTGGCGTTAGGCGCGAACATAGTCAATATGGCAGTTATCGGTGTGGCGGTTTCTTATGCTGCCTATAAGCTTTTGGAGAAACTGTTCAAAAACAGTAATTGGGGTATCGGCGTCAAAGGATTCATGGCGGGTTGGTTTTCGATCTTCATCGCATCGCTGGCAGCCGCGCTGGAACTGGCAGTTTCCGGCACGTCCCCTGCCAATATTGCCATCCCCGCGATGGGGGGCATTCATGCCTTGATCGGTATTGGAGAAGGATTGATCACCATGGCGGCGTTGTTATTCATTGCAACAACCAAAAAGGAAATACTGTCTCAAACAGATAAGGGAAAAACAGTTGACAAATCTGTTCTCATCGCTGGGGTCATTATCGCTTTGATTCTGGCAGTGCTCTCTCCATTAGCTTCTTCTCATCCAGATGGCTTAGAAAAGGTTGCGGAAAATCTCGGCTTTCTCTCATTGGGCAGAGGACCGTTATACAACATCATCCCTGATTATATGTTCCCGGGCATTCATAACGAAAGCCTGGCAACCATCGTTGCCGGCGTAATTGGGGTATTATTGATCGCATCGGTTGCATTATTTACCTATAAAGGAAAGAAAGACGGCACGCAAAAGAAATAATAATTGGCGATCAAGAATATTACTGGTAACGATTTTTTATCTTCGGTAGACACCCGGGTGAAATGGGTTGGCGTTTTCATCACAGCCATTACAACACTAGCTGTACCTGATTTCGCCTGGGCTGTTTACATTCTCATTGCTTCAATCCTGCTTTCGATGGCGATCGGTTCTGCGCTGCCACTATCCGAGGTTCTAAAACGCACCTTCCTGGTGGAACTACCCTTATTACTGATCCTTATCCCTCTTCCATTCATCCGAAAAGATCCTGCTGCTGTTGAGCTACCAATAAGAATTATCACGATCACCCTATCCATTTCGGAGTTGACTCGTATGTTTGTTTTGATGATAAGGTCCTGGTTGATCATCTTATGCATGGTTCTTTTTACGATGACCACCCCTACAGATACGATGCTGACTTCGTTGTCTGCTATGCGCGTTCCAGCAGTTTTGGTAAGTATCATCCTTTTTATGTGGCGTTACCTTGCTCTATTTGCAGAACTGGTGAACAGTATGTCTGCTGCGCGCACCTTACGTAGCGTCCCCCCTTTGGAAAACTCTCATCGAAAGAAAGCAGGAATGATCTGGAATATCAAGAACTCTGGATCTATGTTAGGGAGTCTGTTTGTGCGCGCCTACGAACATAGTGAACGTATTTATCAAGCGATGCTGCTGCGAGGATTTGATGGTAATATCCGTTCTGCTTTTCATAAACGATTGAGCAGTTCACAAATGCTGCAAATTATTTTTATTGTTCTGGTTGCATTTTGTTTTATCATTGGAGCTTATAGTATCTATGGACAATAATATTTCTCCTATTGTTGAGATCCATTCATTGAGTTTTGCATATCCAAATGCACCCCATATTTTGATGGATATTAATTTTTCAGTTCTACCAGGAGAGAGGATCGCTATTGCAGGACCTAATGGTGCTGGTAAGACCACTCTTTTTCTTAATATGACTGGTTTGGTGCAGGGCAGCGGTGAGATTCTAGTGAAGGGATTGCGTTTAGAAAAACATAACATGCCAGTTATCCGGCGTACTATGGGTATGATCTTCCAATCTCCGGATGATCAACTTTTTTCCACTCGTGTCTATGATGATGTGGCATACGGACTGGTCTATCAGGGAATGGAAAAAGATGAGATCAACCGCCATGTGCAGCGCGCTTTATCAGATGTGGGTATGCTCAATTCCATTTACGCAGTTCCATACCACCTTAGCCTGGGTCAAAAGAAAAGGGTTGCTATTGCCAGTGTTCTATCTATGCAACCTGATATCATCCTCTTTGACGAGCCAACCATGGGGTTAGATGCCAGATCTCAGAGACAGTTCATCCAAATTGCCAATCAATTGCACCAAACGATATTTATTGCCACCCATGATATGCGCCTGGCTGCTACCTTATGCAGGCGGTTGTTGATTTTAGATGAAGGCAGGCTTGTTTATGACGGTTCTCTGCAATTGGCTCTGCAAGACCCCGATGTGTTGGAAGATCATGGTTTGGAAATGATCTAAAAAGGGGAGAACATTTGAACTGCCCCCCCTTTTTTTTAGTTGAGCAGGATTTCGCTCAATTTATCCTCGTCAAAATCGAGAACGATGGTGCCATCGATGTCGAAGGTGGGAGTGATCTGCAACCCATTCCCCCAAGAGCGTACCTGGCGGGCCGCTGTGAGGTTGGTGGTGATATCGACTTCGACGTAGGGCAGGTTGTTTTCTTTCAACCAGACCCGCGCTTTGCGGCAGTCAGGGCACCATCGGGTGCAGTACATCACAATACCGCCGTGCGGCAAACCATCATTTTCTTCCTGATCGAGCCCGGCTTGCTTGAAATTCTCAGGGATGATCTTGTGCAGTTCTTTAAGCAGTAGATCGTTGCTGGGTTCATCATCGATGTCGTGGATGTCTATGAAACGGATGATCCCTTCTTTGTCGATGATGAAGATGGCTCTTTCGGTGAAACCTTCCGTGCGCAATACCCCATATTGCTCAGCGAGTGCTCCGTGAGGCCAGAAATCGCTTAAGAGGGGATAGGTGATTCCACCCATATTGTCAGCCCAGGCTTTCAAGCAAGGTACGTGATCAATGCTGAGTCCCAGCATCTGTACATTCAATGCTTCATATTTGGGTAAGAATACCTGGTAAGATGGGATCTGCCCGGAACATACTGGTGTCCAGGCACGGGGGAAAAACGCCATCACCACGGTTTTACCGCGGAAGCTGCTTAAAGTCACATCTTCATCCAAATGACTTGGAAGAGTAAAATCAGGTGCGTGTTGACCTATTTGTAATTTCATTTGTACCTCTTTGGTTTAGAATTAATTGAACCAAAAACATGGTATGGTTAATAAACTCATTATAGCAAAGGATGGAATCGGATGTATAAGGTAGTTTTACTGCGACATGGCGAAAGCGAATGGAATAAAGCCAATCTTTTTACCGGATGGACGGATGTTGATCTCTCAGAAAAAGGACTGCAAGAAGCAAAACAGGCTGCAGTATTGCTGAAACAGGAGGGATACACATTTGATATTGCTTACACATCTGTGTTGAAACGCGCTATCCGAACCTTGTGGATGGTGCTGGATGGGATGGATTTGATGTGGATCCCGGTCATCCGTTCATGGCGCTTGAATGAGCGTATGTATGGAGCCCTGCAAGGACTGAACAAAGCCCAAACTGCGGAAAAATACGGAGATGAACAGGTGCATCTATGGCGGCGCAGTTATGACGTTCCCCCCCCAGCTCTGGAAAAAGATGATGAGCGCTATCCCGGCAAAGATCCGCGTTATGCCGATCTTTCTGAAGATGAAATGCCAAGGACGGAATGTCTGAAAGATACCGTGGAACGTTTCATGCCCTATTGGCAGGAAACTATTGCCCCCACCATAAAATCGGGCAAACGCGTGATCATTGCAGCCCATGGCAACAGTTTGCGCGCACTGGTGAAGTACCTGGATAATATTTCCGATGAGGAAATTCCGGGATTGAATATTCCCACCGGTGTACCGCTGGTTTATGAACTGGATGGAAACTTATCCCCTATCCGTCATTATTATCTGGGTGACCAGGAGGCGGTGCAGAGTGCGATCAATGCGGTGGCGAACCAGACCAAGAAAAAATAGTAGAAATCTTTGGGGAAAGATTGAAGAGCGCTCACCAGCGCTCTTTTTGCAATGAACAGGTGAATAAAGAATGAAAGATAATGATTATAGGTTACACTTGCAATGTAGGAGATAAGGTAGTTGAATGATCGCTGAGAATGTTCATCGAATTTTAGATTCCATCCCACCCCATGTGACGGTGTTGGCGGCTGCCAAGACCCGTTCTGTAGAGGAAGTGCGGGAAGCCTATCAAGCTGGGATCACCCATTTTGGACATAATTATGTACAGGAAGCCTCTGCCATGATCCCGGTAGTAAACGCTGATTTGCATTGGCATATGATCGGGCATCTGCAACGCAACAAAGCCAAGATTGCCCTTACGCTTTTTGATCGTATTGACTCGCTTGATTCTATCCGTCTGGCGGATGAGATTGAAAAACATGCCGCTACGCTCGATAAAACAATACGGGTGATGATAGAAGTGAACATTGGGGAGGAGAACGCGAAGACGGGTATTGATCCCGAGCATGCCAAGTTGCTGGCTGCTCATATCAGCGCACTCCCGCATTTACGTTTGATGGGATTGATGACCATGGGACCGCGCTTTGGGGATCCGGAAGATTCCAGAATCTATTTTAAAAAGACGCGCCAGATCTATGATGCTATTGGTACCTTGAATCTGCCCGGCGTAGAGTTGAAAGTTCTCTCTATGGGAATGAGCAATGATTATATGGTCGCGATTCAGGAAGGAGCCACTCTCATCCGGTTGGGTACGGCGATCTTTGGTGAGAGAAAAACGTAACAAATTTGCATTGGAGCGACATCGATGAAACGGAGACAACTGCTTTTATTGGTTTTATTTTTTTTGTTCTATGCCGGTGCCGGTTCTGTTGAGCCAATGCTTTCCCTTTTCTTTCAAGAAAAAGGATTTCCCCTGGAACAGATCAGCGTTCTCACTATACTGCCGCGGTTGATGATCTTTTTCGCCGGTCCCTTATGGGCAGGGCTGGCGGATAGTTTGCGCATCCATAAATTGATTTTTCCTCTGACGATGGCATTATCGATCCCGTTTGCGCTGGGGATGCTGCCAGATATGAGTTATGGTTGGCTGTTTCTGGTCACTCTGTTGTTTTCCATCAGCTTTGCGCCTGTGCGCTCTCTGTGTGATGGCATGGCTGTATCTGTTCTAAACAACAAAAGCTACGAGTATGGCAGGGTTCGAGCCTGGGGAGCAATAGGGTATGCCTTTGCCACCTTAATAGTGGGGTTTTTTGCGGAATTCTATGGCTCGCAGGTAGCGCTGATACTTTTTTCAATTTTTATGTTTTTGGCAGTTTTTATTAACACTCGCATGAAATCGCTACCTCAGGAGGAGATAGTTTCGTTCAATGTTTTTTCTAAGAATATTTTCAGTAGCTGGCACTGGATTAAATTCCTTTTGATCGCTTTTTTGGCGGGTACGTCAATCAGTATGGTGCTCACCTACCTGGCGATCTATTTGAAAGATATCGGTTCCAATTCTGCGTTGTTGGGTTTTTCCTTATCGGTTGCTTCGTTGAGCGCTATTCCCTTTTTTTTCCTGGCTCCGGCAGTTTTAAAGAAACACTCTCCGCTCTCGGTGATGCAATTTTCAATGATGACGTTGGCATTGCGCTGTTTTTTATACACACGGGTGACCAATCCCGCCTTCATCCCACTGGTACAGTTATTACATGGGTTATCTTTCTCTCTTTTCTGGTCTGCAGGAGTTCTGTATGTGAAACAGTTGGTGCCGCAGGGATTTGACGCCAGCGGGCAATCAATTTTTGTGGCATTGTATTTCGGATTAGGGGGTGTAGCAGGTGGTTTTATCGGCGGAATGATCCTTGCCAACCAGGGTGCAATGGGTATGTTCAATTTTGGCGCAATGGCTGCCCTCATTGGATTATTGGTTTCACTGATACCCTCAGCCAAAAAGAAATCTGTTCAAAATTAGCAAATTGATGAGAATTCATCTTCATCCGGCTGTAAGAGTAGGGTGAATATAGAATGAATGCAATATGATAAAATTAGTCCAAATATCACAATGATTTGATGATGGAAAACCTGCAATAAATTGTTTCTCTCATCGTTCCTATATTATAATTTTCAAGATTAAAAGATTTTCTTCGATCTATGTTTTTTCCGTCGAAATTAGTTGAAGAAAAAGGATAAGATTATCGGCATGGATATGATTCAGATCAAGATCGAATTCTCTGGGCTCTCACGAATTCTGGCTCATGCCAATGATATGCTTGTTTCGATACCGTCTAATGGCACTTATGCTGATGTCGTCCGCACGATCGCCGAAAAGTACCCCGATCTGGTAGGAAATGTGATCGATAATTCAAAGAATGATCTGTTTCCCTCCAATGTTTTTAGCCGTGATGGAAAGACCACGATTTTGCCTGACCAAATGAATGAGACCCCCCACGATGGCGAGACACTGATCTTGCTCTCCTTGCTGGCGGGTGGTTAATTTATTTTTTTATTATGAAGGAGAGAAATATATGTACGGTTATCATGGCAAGATTCTGCATATCGACTTGAAAGAGAAGAAGTACTGGACGGAGCAGAAACCGGAAGAATGGTATAAGAAATATATCGGGGGAGTTTCTATGGCGACCCGGCTATGCTGGGAAAATATCAAACCCGGTTGTGATGCTTATGCCCCGGAAAATCCGGTTTGTTTTGCCAATGGTATCTTTGCCGGCACACCCGTTCCTGTGGGAGGAAAATACGGGCTGGCTTCCAAATCGCCCATGTCAGGTTTTATCGGTGACAGCTTATCCGGCAGCTGGTTTTCCATTGCCTTGAAGAGAGCCGGATGGGATGGCGTGGTTATCCACAATATCAGTGACGATTGGGTGAATGTTTTCGTCGATGATGACCATGTGGAATTTCGTGACGCGAAATCCCTGCTGGGATTGGGTACTTTTGAGACTGAAGAAGCCATTCGTGAGCAACTGCATGATGACCAGGTTCGTTCAGCTACCATCGGTCCCTCTGGCGAAAATATGGTGCGTTTTGCCAATGTGACCAATGATGGTCGTCAGGCGGGTCGCACGGGGCATGGCTCTGTGTGGGGTTCCAAGAAATTGAAAGCTGTTTCAGTGCGTGGTACACATGGGATAAAGGTAGCTGACCCCGAAACTCTTATGAAGCTGTCTTTTGACATTACCAAAGAAGCACAGGGTCCACATACTTCCAAATACCGCATCTTGGGCACCTCCACCAATGTGCTTAATATGAATAAACTGGGGCTGTTGCCCACCCGCAATTACCAGGAAGGTACCTTCGAAGATGCCGAAATGGTGAGTGGTGAATATTTGCACGAACATCACAAAGTGAAGACCATCGCGTGTGCACAGTGCCCTATCGCGTGCGAGCAAATGTCTATGGCAAAAGGAGAGTACGAAGGTGCTATGACCGGCATTGAATATGAGTGTCTGTTTGCCAATGGTCCCAATTTGGGTATCAATGATATGAGTGCCGTGATCAAATTGATCTCGGTTGCAGACCATTCCGGAATGGATGCCATGAGCATGGGCATAACCATTTCATGGAGCATGGAAACTTTTGAGCGCGGTATTTTCAAGAAAGAAGATTTCAAATGCGAAAGCCATCCGGATGGCTTCGAACCGTATTTCGGTAATGGTCAGGCGGCGGTCTATCTGGCAGAGATGATCCGTGATCGTGAAGGCATTGGTGCATTATTGTCTGAAGGGACCCGCATTGCCAGCCAAACTATCGATAAAGAGCGCGGCACGGAAACTTGGAAATGGGCAATGCAGAGTAAAGGGGTGGAGCCCGCTGGTTATGATGCGCGTGGGTTAAAAACATTCTCACTGGGTTCGGCGGTTGGGACGCGCGGACCTTGCCATAATCGCTCAGCAGCTTATGATGTGGATATCCAGGGAGTGGTCGATCGTTTCAGTGTGGATGAGACGCGCGGTGAACATGCCAAAGATGCAGAGGAATATGCGGCTGTATACGATACTTTGCCGCTGTGCAAGTTCATTCGGCGCTGTTTCACCGGCAAAGCAGATCGTGCCGGAGCGTGGCCGACCATCGTTAAATTGATCAACGCGACTACTGGTTGGGAGCTTGAATATGATGACATTGATCAGATCGGCTCGCGAGCAGTGACCATGAAAAAAGCTTTCAATATTCGTGAAGGTTGGAAACGTACCGATGATGCTCTACCGTGGCGCTGGATGCATGATCCGATGACCAAGGGTGCTTCTGCTGGTCATGTCACCACCGAAGAAGAATTGGAATATATGAAGGATTTGTATTACAAAGCCAAAGGTTGGACCAAAGACGGCATGATACCCAAAGAGAATTTGATCCAGCTCGGTATGGAAGACGTAGCTGAACAGATCGGCGTATAACGGAGCAGATAATGACAACTTCAACCTCAAAATACCAGTATGTAGACTGTGACCCCGAAAAATGTATCGGTTGCCAGTTATGCGAATATGTGTGTTCTTTCAATAAGACTGGTGAATATAATTCATATCGTAGCCGCATTCGCACCGTGCGCGTGGATGAGGTTCTCATCACTGCCATTGCCTGCCGCACCTGCGAGAATGCGCCCTGTGTGCGGGTTTGCCCACAGGATGCGTTGACCCAGGATCCCAAGACTGGCATCATCCATGTGGATACTGCCAAATGCGATGCTTGCGCGTGGTGCGTGGAAGCCTGCGATTTTGGTGCCATTTCCATGAATCCTGCCACCAAACTGGCGGAGATTTGTGATCAATGTGAAGAATTAGAAGATGGTCCGCAGTGTATAAAATGGTGCCCCAAAGAAGCATTATTCTTGACCACTCCCGACCAGCGAGCGCAAAAAGCCCGCCGCAAATTGATCAAAGATGAAGTGATCGGCATCAAAACTGCCGGTTAGCCCACCATCCATGGCAGTTGCAAGGATGAGAATGCATTAAAGGAGCAAGATGGCAGAACAAAAACCAGATGAAGAACTGAGGATCGGCGTATATATTTGCCACTGTGGTACCAATATTGCCGGGGTCATTGATCCGGCTGAAGTAGCCGAGTGGGCATCTCACCTGCCCGGTGTGGTACGTGCTACCGATACCCTGTATGCCTGTGCTGATAGCGGGCAATCTCTAATAAAGGAAGATATCAAGAAATACAACCTGAACCGGGTGGTTGTTTCGGCCTGTTCGGTGCGTATGCACGAGACCACCTTCCGTGGTGCGGTTTCGGAAGCGGGGTTGAACCCATTTCTGATGGAAATGGCAAATATACGTGAACAATGCACCTGGGCGCATGGACATGATAAAGCTGGTGCATTGGAAAAAGCCAAAGATCTGACAGCGGCTGCGATTGCCAAAGCTCGTTTCCTAAATCCGCTCACCATGATCAAGGTGCCTGTTACCAAACGAGCCATGGTCATCGGTGGCGGGGTGGCAGGTATCAGCGCCGCGCTCGATCTGGCAGATCAGGGTATTGAGACCATTTTAGTGGAGAAAGAACCGACTATCGGTGGGGTCATGGCACAGTTGAACAAGACCTTCCCCACCATGGACTGTAGTATATGAATTCTCGCACCTAAAATGGTTGACGCGGCGCGTCATCCCAAAATTGATGTGAGAACGTACACGAATGTAGAGCGTGTAGAAGGCTACGTAGGCAATTTCAAGGTGCAGTTGCGTGAGAAAGCACGTTATGTACGTGCTGACCGCTGCAATGGCTGTGGTGAATGCGCTAAAGCCTGTCCTATTGAAGTTCCTAATTATTTTGAAATGGATCTGGCTCCGCGGAAGGCAGCTTATGTTCCTATGAGCCAGTCGATTCCTCTTTTATATACCATCGATGAAGAAGCCTGCATCCATTGCTATAAATGTGTGGATGCTTGTGCTGGGTTGGAAGCCATCGATTTCAGTCAACAGGATAAAGTGGAATGGGAAGATATTGGTTCTATCATTGTAGCAACTGGCTTCAACCATTTCGATCCGAGCGTTATGCCTGAATATGGCTATAGCCGCTTTCCTAATGTTATCACTGCCATGGAAATGGAACGTCTCAACAATTCTGCCGGGCCTACTACCGGCAATCTGATCCGCCCCAGCGATCAAAAGAATCCCAACCGTCTGGCGATCATTAACTGCGTTGGTTCACGCGATAAACGTTTCAATCCGTGGTGTTCCAACTTCTGCTGTATGTACGCCATCAAGAATGCAGTGTTGTTGAAACAGATGAATCCGGAGATCGATATCTCGGTTTATTATATGGATATTCGTACGCCTTCTAAAGGTTATGAAGAATTCTATGACCGGGCTCGCGGCATGGGTATCCGCTTCATTCAAGGGCGTCCCAGTCTGGTCACGGAAGATCCAGTAACCCGAAACTTGTTTGTTCATTCGGAAGATGTTTCCCTGGGTAAGGTGGTGGAGCATGAATACGATATGGTCATGCTCAACCAGGCTGCTGTTCCCCAGCCGGATGTGGATACTGTCAGTTCTGTTTTGAATATCACCCAGAGTCCGGGTGGTTGGTTCATGGAATACCATCCTAAACTGCGCCCGGTGGATAGCCCGACTGATGGCATTTTCCTGGCGGGTGCCTGCCAGGGTTTGAAGGATATTCCTTCTTCCGTTTCCTCCGGGTTGGCAACTGCGTCACGTGCCAGCCGCATCTTGCATTCGGATGAATGGGAGATCGAACCCATCATCGCACAGGTCTGGGAAGATCGCTGTGTCATGGCGGATGGTAAAGTGTGTGGTGTGTGTGCCAAGGCTTGTCCCTATGGTGCCATTATCATCGAAGAAGGCAAAGCCGCGTCGGTGACCGTGGCAAAGTGCCATGGTTGTGGTGGTTGTGTGGCGGAATGCCCGCATAATGCCATCACCCAGATGCATTTCACTGATGCCCAGATACTTTCGCAGATGCGTGCTCTACTAGCAGATAAACCCGAAGAAAAGATCTTTGCATTCCGCTGCCATTGGTGCTCGTATGGTGGTGCAGACCTGGCTGGTACCAGCCACTTCGATTACAGTGCCAACGAACGTGGTATGCGCGTGATGTGTTCGGCACGTATGGATACCGATTTTATTTATGAAGCTTATCGCCTGGGAGCCGGAGCGGTATTATATTCCGGCTGCCACCCGCAGGACTGCCACTATATTACCGGGCAGCAGGTGGGCGCTACCCGTGCGGATCGCCTGATGAAGCTTTTCAACAAACTAGAAATGACCCCTGGCAGGTTCCGGGTGGAATGGATCAGCGCGGCTGAGGGAGATAAATATTCACGCGTGATCAATGAACTGCAGCAGGTCATCGATTCCATCCCCCACGAGCAGCTCATGGCTGAGATCGAGCGTTTGCGACCGGAAATGGAAAAGCGCTCTCGCCGCATGTATGAAATACCCGAAATAGACAAGGCTGTTACTTACTCGGATGAAATGGTGAAAGCCATCATTGCCCAGGAGGTGAAGGGTGGAGAGTAACCCGAATGCAACCCTGCGAGATCAGCTTGTCTCTCTTGAGGGTTGTGAAAAAGTGGATATGTGTTTTTCATGCGGAACCTGTGTAAGCCGTTGTTTGATCCAGCAGAAAATAGAACCTGAATACAATCCACGCCGTTTGTTGAAGATGATCGCATTGGATATGGAAAAAGAAGCATACTCTGCTCCAACAGTGTTTTTATGTTCCGCATGTGATTTGTGCTATGAAGCCTGTCCGCAACAAATCCATATTTCTGCAATACTAACCAATACGAAGAAATTAGCATTTAAAGCTGGGTATACCTCTCCCTTGAAAGTGGCAAAAGTGGATGAGCAGACTTGTGTAGCCTGTGGATATTGTGAAAAGGTATGTCCTTATCAGGCGATCACCCTGCAAGAAAAGAAAATTCCATTTAGAGGAAATGCAGTGTTAGTGGCAACGGTAGATGCAGAGATGTGTATGGCTTGTGGAACTTGCTCCGTCGCATGCCGTTCAAATTCCATCGAACTCCAAGAATTGGAGAACAGTGAGATGATCATGGACTCATTATGGACATGGATCGAAAGAGGAGGGGTCAATGAAAACAGTAGAATCTAAAAAGCCCCAAATCGTGTTATTCCAATGTCAATATTGCCTGGCTTCAAGTATGGATCAGGCTTGGGTGGAAAATGATCTGCCTGCCAATGTCAAACTGATCAAAGTACCATGCTCCGGACGAATTGATCCGTTATATATTCTCAATGCAGTGCAGGGCGGGGCGGACGGGATCATGGTTTGTGGTTGTGATCCACATAAATGCCATTATAAAGAAGGCAACCTGCATGCCAGACGGGCTTTATCCGAATTCAGGAATTTTCTGGATATGCTTGGTTATCCATCTGACCGCTTCGTTTTCCATTGGATGGGGATCAATGAACACAGCTTGATCCAGCCGCTTCTCTCTGACTTTGAGAACAAGTTGATGAATGCTGATCTGGAAAAACATCTGGATACTCGCCAGGTTGATCAGGAGTATTTCTAATGGAAAACCCTCGCATTCAAAAAATTCGCGCAGAAGCTCAGAAACTGCTTATTGAAGAGAAAGTCGACGTGGTGATCGGATTCAAGAAAGGATCACTGCCATCCAAGATGCAGCCCTTTTTTGCCAGCAGTGTTGAAGAGATAGAGCAGTTGGAATTGAATGGACTTTGCAGTAACAATCTGGCAGTGTATTTAAACCATCGATCAAAGGGAGAGCGAGTTGCTATCATTTGCCGGGGTTGTGAAAGCCGGGCGATCCAAACACTGGTGTTGGAAAATCGCCATGCTCGTGAAAATTTGACTTTGATCGGGATACCCTGTATTGGGATCCTAGACATACATAAGATCGAACAGAAGCTGCAAGGATCTATATCTTCAATTACCGAAGAAGAAGGACAGGTGGTTGTGGTATCTGGTGGGAGGGAGCACCGTTTTGATCGTTTGGATTTGCTCCACGATGCCTGCTTACACTGTGAGCATCCTACCCCAGTAAATGTAGACATAATGATCGATGAAGCGGGATGGATCCCGGAAAATTCTTTTGATAAGTCATATTGCCAGGCATTTCGTTTGCTTAATATTGCTCAGCGTTATGAAAAATTTTCACATGAGACGGAGCGATGTATTCGCTGTTATGCCTGCCGGGAAGCGTGCCCGATGTGTTATTGCGAAGAATGCTTTGTCGATCATTCCAGACCGCAGTGGATAGAAAGTACCGTTGAGCAAGCCGGGCAGCAAGCCTGGCATATTATCCGTGCTTTTCATCAGACCGGTCGTTGTGTTAGTTGTGGCGCATGCGAGCGGGCGTGCCCGCTGGAAATAAAAATGACTTATCTGACGGATCTCCTGAATCAGGATATGGAACGCGATTATGGATTTGAAGTGGGTATGCTGCCAGATCAGTTGCCACCATTTGCTACTTTGTCAGAAACGGAAGAGCAGTTTTTCCACCAACAGGATGGTGATCATGTCCATTAAATGGCTTTCCAACCAAGATTATGAAAAACTTCTCTCAGGATTGATTCGGGAATATTCACTTTATGCTCCTTGCAGAAGTGAAAAAGAGCTGGGCTTCCGGTTGGTTGAGGAAATATCTCAGATCGCAATAGAGGATTCTGGTAATACACGTTTTCCTCCTAAAAGTCTGTTCTTCCCGCAATCTGAAGTATTGATGAAATATAATGGCATTTTGCATTCAGTGGAAAAGGAAGAAAAAAGGAAGATTCTTTTTGGAGTTCGTCCGTGTGACGCCCGTGCCATGAAATTGCTGGATCATGCTTTCAATGATGAAAAAGCTCCTGATGAGTACTGGCAAAGCAAGCGTGACTCCGCTATTGTTATTTCATATGCGTGTATTGCTCCTGGAGGAACATGTTTTTGTACGATGGTCGGTGGTTCTCCGTTTGGTACAGTTGGCTCTGATGCTCAATTCGTCAAACTGGAAGATGGATTTGTGATCCGAATTTATTCCGAGCAAGCAGAAAAGTTATTTACGGATTTACCCGACGCACAAAAGAAAATGACCCAGGCTGCTAATGACCTATTTGATCAGGTGATTAACGGAATGCCAGCAATGGTGGAGAAACAGCAAGTTCATGATAAGTTGCTGAGTTTGTTTGAAAGTGACTTTTGGCGAGAGATATCCGAATCTTGTCTGGGGTGCGGCGTGTGCACGTTTTTATGCCCGACCTGTTTTTGCTTCGACATCGTGGACGAGACATTACGGAAGGAAAGGGTGCGGAATTGGGATTCCTGTATGTTTAGGATCTATTCACTGGAAGCATCCGGACATAACCCGCGCCCGACCAAGTCTGAACGAACGCGCCAGCGAGTGATGCATAAATATGCCTATTGGGTAGATCAGATTAATGAAATAGGTTGTACCGGTTGTGGTCGTTGTGTGGAATTCTGTCCGGTGAACATCGATATCCGTGAAATCGTCGAAAAAGCACTTCATTGGGAGATGATAGGCGGTGCAAAATGAAAAATTGTTATGAACCGATTCCCATGCACATCAATCGCATTGTTGTCGAAACAACGGATTCCACGTTGAAATCATTTGAATTGACATTTGACCACGAGGAAGATTGTAGAAAATTTTTTGCCAGCTACAATCCCGGGCAGTTCAGCCAGCTTTCAATCTTTGGGAAAGGCGAAGCTCCATTTGGTATTGCCTCGGCTGCCTGGGAAGGGGATTTCGTACGTTTCACCGTTCAAAAACTAGGTAAGTTTACAAGTGCCATTCACTCCATGCATGTTGGCGATCGCATTGGCATGCGCGGTCCACTGGGAAACGGGTTCCCGATAGATGAGTGGTTGGGGATGAACATTCTGGTGATCGGGGGTGGATGCGCATTTTCGACATTGTATGCAATGACCAAACACATGCTTCATCCTTCTAATCGTGGAAATTATGCAGAAATAACGGCACTCTATGGCACACGCAATTCGGGCTTATGCCTGTATAAACCAGTCATTGAAGAGTGGCATATCCGTGACGACATTGTCATTCATCAGGCGATTGATGTTCAAGAAGAAAACTGGAATTATCATGTGGGGTACGTTCCGGCGGTGCTGGAGGAGCTTTCTCCCAAGCCAGATAATACCGTGGCAGTGGTATGCGGCCCACCCGTTATGACCAAGTTCACCCTGCCAATTCTCACAAAATTGGGATTCCCCGATGAAAGAGTGTATACATCCCTTGAAAAGCGGATGAAATGCGGGGTTGGTCACTGTGGGCGCTGTAATATTGGGCATAAGTATGTCTGTAAAGATGGTCCGGTTTTTACCCTGAGCGAACTGCATGAACTGCCCAATGAAATATAGGAGTATGTATGTCAACTCGTGGCTTAACCCAAAAAACACGCACTGAAACCGAAATGGTACTCGAACGTGCCATGGTCACCCGCCATTACATCATGCGCTGGGATCTGGAGCGCTGTGTTGGCTGCCAGATGGGGGTGCTGGTGTGCCCCAAGGATGCTATCAGCCATGTCGATGCAGTGCTCGAAAATGGCAGGATGGTGCAGAAACAAAGTGTGGATATCGATCCGCAGAAGTGCATTTTATGTGGGGAATGTGTGGAGGTTTGTCCGGTCAATGCCATCGAGATGACCATCAATGGTGAAACAGAGATCCCGGTCCGGAAATATGAGGTCTTTCCGGAATTCGTGCAGAGCACGATTTTTGATCAGGCAGCTTTTGATTGGAAGAAAAAAGATTTTGTGATCGAAAACTGCCCCACCAATGTCATCTCGGAAGATAAAAAAGCCAAAACCTTGCTGGTGGATGATGAACATTGCATCCGTTGCCGCCAGTGTGAAGTAGCCAGTGATGGTGCTTTTCATGTGCAGCAACCCTGGCAGGGTAGTGTGGAATTAAAGAAAGAATACTGCCAAGAAGGTTGTTTGGCGTGTACGGATATTTGTCCAACCCGCGCTTTACATCTGAATGAGAAGAATGAGTTGGTGCTGGCTGATTACTACTGCATCAAGTGTGGTGCCTGTGTGCAGATCTGTCCGGTGGAAGCACAATATGAAGAATACGAGGTCAGTGTTGAATCGCAGGGTGTGACCAAGGTTGTCAAACACCGCCGGGTTACCAATGCCGGGCAGTTACCCATCTGGGTCGAACGCTGGCGGGTGCGGCATGAACCGCTGAAAAGTGGAGCCTGGGTGCAGGCGCTCTTGAAGCTAGCAAATGAGAAGGAAGGGATGGTCGAGATCGATCGCAAACGTGCTCTCAGGCGACGTGATCTGATCCTTGCTCTGAAAGGTGGCAATCAGCAACTCGGTACAGAAAAAGAATAATGCAACCGTTGTTAATGAAATGATATCAAAAAGCCCCATACGGGGCTTTTTGTTTTTTCTATTCTTCGGTTCTTTAAATCGAACGTGGGTGGGTGGCTGCCCCCCAGGCGATGAATCCCAGCCCAATGGCAGAAGCAATGCCTCCGGTAGTGATGAGGCTGAGCTTGAGTTTGCTCAAAAAAGTGGACTCGATCAGCTGAATGGTATCCTGCGTCAGGAAAGGAATATTCTCCAGATTCCGAAAATTAATGCTGTGCAATCCCAGTTGGATCAGGTTTCCGGCAAGATCCGTTCCCGAAATTACCCCGATAAAGAGTACCAATAACGAGGGCAGTATCAAAGTCCACCCCAACCATTTCAAGCGTTCTCGTCCGTCTTTTCCGGCGATCAGGGCAGTGAGGAACCAGGAAATGAGAGCCGATCCAGCCAGTAATAGCACGGCGGTCTTGTAATTCACCACATCCATGAACTGCTGGAAAAATGCCGGCATAGCTTGCATTTCCCTACGCAGATCGATTGGCTCGGCAATACTGATCTTATTAGGAATGATCATTAATATTAATGGCAGGTTCGGTTTTAGGTATTGTTCCACAAAGACATCTTCATCAACGAATTCTGGTTTGCACAAAGGCAGACTGTTATTTGCGCTTTGCTCTTCCGGACAAACCGGTAAGGCATTTGCCAGGTCGTGCAATAATTGATCTTGGTTTGGACCGGAGAATTCAGCTTTAACCTGCGTAAGATCAAGTTCAAGCTGCAGTATATCTGTGCTGCCTTCCAGATAGTCGAACACCTGGTCTACCATCGTGGTAACTTGCTCCTTGATGTAGTCCGGTGATAAAAGAGAGCGAATGAAGGAGCCAAACGCTGCCGAATCCAGCCCTTCCATATCCCCCATACTTCCTTCAGTTAATTTTTGCAATGATTCATCAGACAACAATTGGCTTTGAACCGCATCAGAACTTAATGCTTCGATATATAGATTGCGATCAAAAGCCCAGCTTGTGATGGAATAGGTGATCAATGCTGCCAGGATAAGCGGTATTACTAATGCAATGGATAAGATTAATCCAAAAAATTTTCTCATAGGTACCTGCTTTCTAGTTTTGTATTCTCATTATAACGAGAATTATGGTCGGAAATGACCATCAAAACAAAAACGGCTCCGCCTGGAACCGTCTTTATCTGTCAAAAAGGATTCATTTTTATTGAATACTGCCATAGCTGCTTTGTTGGAGGTATTGCACCGTTTGGATGTAGGCAGAACGGATAATTTGTTCTGATTCCGGTGCATCATCGTTCCACATTTCGATCATAAAGGGGCCGTGAAAACCCAGTTGTGCCAATTTATTGAAGGCGTCCACGAAATTCACACAACCCGTTCCAAACGGGATGCGCCGCACCTGACCGGGTTTGGCATCTTTCACATGGATGGCGACGAAGTGACCCTTGCCTTTTTCCAGCTCAGAAAGTACATCATATCCAAGGGCGCATAAATTGGCGAAATCGGAATATAGCTGAAACCACGGGGAATTGATGGCATGCACGTAATCCATCGCCTGGGTGATGGAACTGATGTGCTGGCGACCTTCCACATTTTCAACTCCCAACATGACACCGCTACGGGCTGCTCTTTCTACGCCCCAACGTAACCCCTCCATAAAATATTCCCCGGATTGTGGTGTGATGGTTTCGTAGAACACCCAGTAACCCATCAATTGCACGATTCGGATTCCCAAAGTGCATGCCAGATCAATGGCTTTGGCAAGCATATCTCTGGATTTTTGGCGAATTGCCGGATCAGCACTGCCTAATGGATATTTACGATGACCGCTCAAGCTCATACTTAAAAAAGGAATACCTGTATTAATGGCTATGGTTTGCAGTTCCTGTTTTTGGCTGGCAGACCAATCCAGACGGCTGATCCTATTTTCATCTTCGTCAATGGAAAGTTCGACATAATCAAAGCCGATATTCTTTGCCATTTCCAGTCGCTTTTGCCAGGACTGTGAATAAGGCAGAGCTTTCTCATAAATACCGATCAAATTACGGGTGGATGCCTGAGTCGAATCCATCATGTCTGTATCAGTTTTGTTGTTTCTCGTTTACCGGTTTTTCTCGACGATATCCATGAACTCACGCACTTTGTCGCGGTCAAAGGGGTTGGATGGCTTCTTGTCTTTGCGCAGGTGGGTTGCAACCACTGCACCATCGCAAACTTTGAGAACTTCGCCAATGTTTTCAGGGGTGGCGCCATTGTTCATGATCACCGGGCGTCCCTTGCCATTCGCCACGATCAATTGCAATTCTTCCATGGTGGGAGCCTCACCCGGGATCGGACCACACAAGGCGAAGGCATCCGGTTTCGATCCCCACACACTATCTTTTACTTCAGCCAGCAGGCTGCGCTCGGTGATGGATTTTGCCATGATAGGGCGCAGCATGAACATCAATTTAACATCGTCTGCATCGATCAGCTTGCGGTAGCGCAAACTATCTGCGGCATTCAAATTCATCAATCCCATTTCTCCGGCATAGGAACCGCGGAAAACCCCTCTGACAAAGGCAGCCCGGCAGGCTTTTGCAATGGCAAGAGCAGCCAGGTCATCCCAAAAGATCGAAATGCCAATCGGGATGGTGAGACCATCGGCTGCTTCGGTCAGAATTGCGCTCATCAGCGCGGGTGTCTCGGGACCGACACCGACCTTGTATGGCCAATCTTGCTGGTTGCCGATGCAGACGCTATCCATACCCCCCTCTTGCAGCGCTTCCAATTCAGCGCGGGTGTAATCGATGATCTGATTGAGTGAAGTACCAGGCTGATAATCTGGGCTGCCTGGTAAGGGGGGGAGATACATGGATGCGATAATTGCTTTTTCCTTATGGAAAACTTCTTTAAACCAAGACATGGGTACCTTTCATTAGAAAAGGAAATCTCCCCATATTTATAGGGAGATTTCATCGAAATATTATTTCTCGATTGAGAAGAAGCGAGCGGGGTTGTTGATATAGATGTCCTGGATGGCTTCTTCGGATACACCTTCGTCACGCAGACGGGGCATGAATACGGTTTCATCATAAT
>Ga0209270_1000284_pt1 | contig 125365 bp, 105 predicted proteins | sample MTBAKSrepl1MetaG_FD_187456 | JGI IMG/M metagenome (GOLD analysis project Ga0209270, IMG submission 187456) | Enrichment culture microbial communities from Arthur Kill intertidal strait, New Jersey, USA, that are MTBE-degrading - MTBE-AKS1... | ecosystem: Environmental > Aquatic > Marine >...
CTTGAAAACGCAGAAAGGGGGAGCAGGCGAAGAGCCCACTCCCCCAAAGGTCTTGGTGTCACTGATTCTCTGGTGTCTTTCACATGGAACGAAGGTTCTCGATGAAGCTGGAGGCGTCCTTGACCGTTAGGTAGGCCATCTTCACGCCATAGGTGTTGATGCTCTCCTCGTCCAGCTTCTTGCTGTCCATGCCGACCTCCCGCCCCAAGTTGACAATGTAGTTGAGCTGGCGATGGGTGATCCGTCCATTGCCGCTGTCGTTTCCTCCGTTCCCGCCATTGCTGCCGTTACCTCTGCGGTTGGGCGTTCTTCCCTGCTGGCCGGATTGCCGGGGCTTGTTTTCTCCTCCCTGTCCGTTGCCACCGCCGTTGCCGCCACCGTTATGGGGCGATCTCTCTTGCGGGTCAGACTGCCGGCCACCGCCACCGTGTTCCTGATCTTGAAGCGCCTTGTCTCCGTTATAGATCTGAAGGCCCACGCCCAGAAGGGTGGCGCACTTCTTGAGGGAATCCGTGGCGGCCGCCTTGAGGTCATCGGCAATGGAGATGATGGCCCCGGTCTCTCTGGCCCGGGTGATGCGGCTCGACCCAAACTGGGACTTTGAAACCCCTTCCGCCGCAAGTTTCCCGAGGACAATCACTTCATCCAGGTCATCGAGGATCTTGTGCTCCAGGACCTCGAACGACCACAGGGAGTCAAAGGCATCGTTCAGCCGGTGAATGATGTGGTGTCCCTCGATGTAGTCCAGGACACGTCCAAAGGTTCCCTCCCTCTGCTTGATCTGCTCGGGGGGAAAGGGCCTCTCCAAAATGTCTCTCTTCATGACGTACTCCTTTCTGATGAATGGGGTTGAAACGCAAAAAGGCCCAGCCGGTCGCAATGACCAACTGGGCCTGGTGAATGGGTTGAGAGGGATTGGGGTCCTCTCAGATGGGGCTACTGTGGGTGGGCATCACCTCCTTTCTATAATTTTGTTTTAGCGGGGTCGAAAACCTTGTTTCATCGCGGGCACCATAATGAATACCGGATATATTTCCTGTCTCAACTATGGGATACGAAGAGACAAAGATGGTGAGGCAGATTCAAGACTCCGAATGATTGGATTAATGCCAGGCTGGACAACATTGTCACCGTACGAATTGGAAAGAAGAATAAGGACCGAAACGAGCGTAAGCCTTTTGGACTTGATTTTTATGGCATCGTAGAGATAATATCTTGATTCATATCAGGATTTCCCTATCGCAAACATACACATTATCCTGATACACGGAGGGAATTATGTCCCAAGCCATAAGAAATCCCGATTCTCTAACGAGAAGAGGTCTTTTGTTATATAAAGCATTCCCTTTGCAGATAACGAATCATTTCGCATAAACAAATATGGAAAGACAGCAATTTTTTATATATCGACTTTGATAAACACGAATTTTACATATTAATTAATTTACACATAGAGGAAACATATGATGAAATATTATATTTCATTACTTTGTTTCATATTATTTTCTGTCACTGCTGGTTTTGTATTTCATTCTGGAAATGCTTATGGATTTTTTTCTACCACAAGCTGGGGAATGACACCAAACGAACTCAAAACTAGTAATACTGAAGTATATTTATATCAAAGCCGAGCTAAGAGCTCTTTGCCTAATGTCTATATGTTTGCTGGAGCGAGAGTTGAAATTGATAATAGAATTGTTATAGTTGAATATGGTGGATTTGGTTTAAATGGAAATTTACAAGTTATTCTCGCATACGTACCCGATCCAAATGAGCATACATATTATCAATATAGAGAAATGCTTGTATCAGGGTATGGCTCTCCTGCTAGAAGCACTGAAATACCGGGGTCGTTAAAACATCCTGCAGGTCATGGTATGCTAGAATCGCATTGGGATTTGTTCGACAGAAATGTAATCATAAAATTGATTTTCAATGGCAATGGAAAACCGCGAAGGCTGAACATGATGTTTTCTTCTATCAGAGCCGCTACAAAAATTATGAATGATAGTAGATCAAACTAGAGGACGAATACTATCTTTTATTGGGGGTCTTTATGAAAGGCAAACAGTTTCTAATGGTTATTTTGATCGCTTTTGGTGGAGGTATAATCGGAGGTCTTTTTTCTGACATAAAACATTTTTTGTTTTTATCAGACAATAAAATCATTGAAGCCCAGGAATTCCGTTTGGTCGATGAACATAATAATGTTTGGTCGTATTTGAAAATAGATGATAGTTATAAAGATGGAAATTCTACGGGAAGTGTTTTTGTTTTATATGGTCCAAAATTGGATGATAATGGAAGTATATATAAGGATAAATTTGGCAATTGTGTTCCATCTGATGATAGTGGTAATGTTTTAGTAATCCGCTCAGAAGCATTAAAAAGTTATGTAAAAATAAATAACCCCGGCACTAATCATAAGACCTATCTAGATCGTAATGGATTTCATATATCAGATGGAAATTATTGCCGATCAAAACTGGAAAAAGACCGCTTTTACCTCAGTGATGAGAACGGGATGTCTCGCATTGAAATTGGCAAAGTTCATCTCATAAATAATAAATCTGGCGAAGAATTTACTACTCCACTGAATACAATCTATCTTTTCGATAAAGACGGGAAATATATTGAGAAATTCCCCTCTGCTCGTGCGATAGTTGATGGAATAGAATTTACAAAGCCCTAATGGTATAAGGTTATTTTTCTAGATAAATCTCTTTTTTAATTTTATTCATCTATAATTTATTAATAATTATGGAGATTTGACTATGACCAATACATTTACGAGCTGTTGTATTCTTTGTGGAAATCAAGCGAAATATTCTGAAATTGACAGAGGAAACCGAAAGTATTACGAATGTCTATCTAGTGGTAACGAATATGAAATATCGAAAAGAGCAGAACAGGAAATATTGGATAACTCTGACTTTAAAACTGATGTTATTGCCATTATGAACAGCATACCTAATAACAAATACATTAGCATATATCATGATTTAGAGAAAGGAATGGTTTTTTGTATTAAAAATAGAGAATGATATTATAGCTGAATAAAGAATGCTTTACCCTGATATGCATATTCAAATATTTGGGGCTGAACTAATTGATAAAGATGGCAAGATTTATGTGCAAGTTGTATCAAAGGAGATGTGACGAAGAAATTTGCAATCGTAATAGCAAATATTTCACTTCTCGCGCTGATTTCAACTGTAGCATGACCAACCCAAAATACCGAAATCTGCACATTGCATTTTTATTAACAAGTTGATTTTGTTTTTTAATTCGAACAAAATATTCATTAAGGGCCTAGTCATGGTAGATCTATATATAAGTGGTGATAGGGTACTGTATGTATGATTACTATCTGGTATATACTGAATATTTGAAATATGGGTATTGAATTATAGATTACTGGATTTAGATTACTAATAGCTACGATATCAGTTATTTGATTATCGGCATTGACTTCAGACCATTCAGTACGCGACATAATTTTTTTTTCATTTGGTTCAGCATCATTTGATCAGTCATTTCCACTCCGTTCACCAGGTCCACATCCTCAACCGACACAACACCTTTCAATATCTGGATGTTCAAGTTTCCCAGGGACCACAGTTTGATTTCCGCATCTCCGGCAGCCTTAGATCTGGACGATATGGGCGATGAATCCACAAAAAATTTTGACTTTTTTTTCCTCGCCGAAACCATTACTTTCACAGACAACTTCTTTGTAAAAGGAAAAAAACACCGCCCAAACCGCCCATATCGCCCAGAGAGGAGTACAGGAGTTAGTGGGGTATCAGGTATCCTGGATTCCGATTCATTTGAGTGCGTTTCGGTTCATTTCGATTCGATCGTCGTCTGGCCGCGGGGAATGGAGGGTGCCTTCGGAAAACGCTGTCCGAAATAAGGCTTGGCTGAGCGTAGTTATTCGGTCATAAGAGAAAGTAGGGGTATAATACGTGCGTGAGTGAAATCGACCGCCAATCAAGGACGCAATGAACTTCGACGAACTGAAAGCCCTGTATACGGGGATTTGTGCCTGCCGGGAATGTAAACTACCCAAAGGCTATTATCCCCAACTACGCCCACCTGGATTGGACTACAAGACAGGCGGTGTCGTGTTTGTGCAGATTAACCCCGGGCACATCGGCAGTATGAGTCCTAAAGAAATCGCCGAGAAATACGTCAGTCAGAACGGTCGAAAAATTGCCGCCCGCAAGGCTAAAAACACAAAAGAGCTCCTGTCTCTTCAGAAACTATTTTTGCAGGATCAGGGTGATGCTGCCTACATTCGCATGTGCAATGCCTTCTCAAAAGCAATGTCCGAACTCTGGGGATGGCCGCCGGGAAAATATGGCTCGACCATCAAGGCACATGGTGCCTCCCTGCAGACAGCTGCGGTTCTCAACTTGGCACAGTGTCCCGTACCGGGCGATGCATACAAGCGCTGTCAGCTCGATCAATGCTGGAATAAGTGGACGTCGCGGATGCTGGCGATTCTCAGGCCTTCCGTGATAGTGGCTCAAGGAAAACAGGTCTGGAAATTTCTTTGTATCCACCAACTCCCTCCCAACGTGACGCTGTTGGAAGGACTACACCACGCCGACCGAAGGAGTAATGAAGTGAAGGAAAAGGTGCTCTTCGGGGTACGGGAAGTCATACGCAAGAAATCATTTGAGTCATAAGGCAACATCATGCAATGAACCATGGTTAGGACCAAGTGTATTCTTCATCCCCTTTTTGACATTTGATTCCGCTACAATTTATAACAAGGCATAAGAAATGATTACAGATCATGCTCAAGACAAAATTTCTAAATTCAATAAGATGGGCTTGCATTACAATCTTGTCGCCTCTGCCGTTTATGAAATGCGGAAATCCTTGGCTGATCCTTTTGCTCCTGAATACCTTCCTTATCTGATTGCAGCACTGGTTTCTTTTGACATGGGTCGTATGATGGGTCCGAATTCCGAAAGCAGATATGACACAAAGGCTGGAAGATTTGCAACTATTCTTGAAACAAAACTTGGCGAGGTCAAGCCATATATAAGCCATCTAGTTAATTTACCAATTAGTGAGCTCTCTATCCACTCTGAGGCTGAAAATATCATAAAGGCATATGATATTCTTTCCACTACCGGGGAAGGAGGGCTTAATCAAAAAGGAGGGGGTTTCCACGTTGGTACGACCAAAATTCTCCATTTTTTAAATCCTGAAGGATTCATAATCGTTGATAGTAATGCAGCTAGAGCATTTAAACTATCGCATAATATAAATTTTAAAAATTCAACTCAACCTGGTTATTCAAGCTATAAATATATCAAATGCATGGAAGCTGCAGAGATAGATATCCTCAATTTCGGTATTCATAACTTCTGTGCTTTGGATGGAAATGTTCCAATAGCTCGCATATACGATAAACTGACCTTTGTAACCGGGTCGAAAAGTTTTGATTATATCATTAATAGTGATATTATAAAATAATTTAATCGTAATTGAGAGACAGCTAAATGAACGAAAGTGAATTCAGGGCAACAGTTCAGAAATCTGTAATACAAGGTGCGATCTTCCAGAATCCTGGCGGTGGTCACTCAAGGGTGAAAAAAATCGACGATGAAGCGATCACATACATTCGAGGAAAATCCTCGATAAGGGTTACACTATCGAGTTTGTTTCGAGCCTATGATCACTTCGTTGGTCAGCGAGTCACTTCAAGTCAGTTACGAAAGTTTGCGCCCGAGGTTTTCGATTCTTCAGCATGGCCTTCTGGTCACTCCTGTAATTGCACTTTCTTTTTCAAGGTGTTGCAGGTCGCGGGGTTGGCTTCTGATCTTGAGGGCAAAGGAGTGAAAGGAAAACCATATTCTGTTGTAATAATATAACAGCCACTAACTGCGCTCACTTGGAATTCAGGTCCGTCAGATCCCCAGTTTTGACGTTTAAAAAATCTGGCCAGTTCAAGTGCTCAATGATGCCGTGATAAATCAATTCAAAAGACAAGAGCATGAACTCTCATGAATTTGGACTAAATGATCAAGCAATCTCTGAACGTATACAATCGACAGATCATGAACCAAAGAAAGCAGGTTCATGAAATGATGAAGAAGCCGTTCCCCGATAACAATCAAGATTGATTTTTTTCCCAAAAACTTATTTTTTTTATTTTCTCCAATTCTTCACTTACACCCCTTCAATTCCCATAAATTCGCCTTCATTTGGATGCATTTTAGTGCATTTTAATCAAAATCCCCCTACAACAACAAATAATTTCATTTTTCCTGTCCATGGCAAACAAATCTTTTTGTCAAAAAAATGCATTTTATTTCATTTTTTTGAGAAAAAATGACACCTGAAAGACAATATACTAGTTCAATGAATGATGCCTGTTCTACTTCGAGTTAAGCAAATGAAAGTCACCAGAAGTAGTTCAACTGTTAGCCTTCAGATGTTGATCGACTACTAGCCTCAGATCAGCCAGTTTCCTGTAGCCAGTACTCATGGAAGCCCCAGTCAAATTACAGTATTCCTGCATAGTGATTTCTTCCATGAATAATGCTCGATCGTGAACGCCCAGTCCATCAAGTAATGCAGCCTCAGTTTCCTTGGCGATCAGTAAACTCTCTGGATCATTATAGTCTGCCAACTCTTTGAACCATGCCCTGTCTTCGGCGACCTCGTCCAGATGAAATGCAACCAGGTCCATGGCGTCGCAATTTTTGTGCGTTTTTTCAAATGTTCCCCGCGAGCAGGACCTCTCGATATTTCGGAGCTGGTTGAACACGTAGTGAAGTATGAAAGTGGTTGGAGAGGCTTTCTCGGGATTGAATTTGTGAATGATCTTCTTTTCCAGGAAGTGCCGGCTGATCTCGCTGAAGAGGTCCTCGATATCCAGACCGTATTGTTCCTGGAGAGATTGGACTTTAGCGCGAATCCGCAATTTGATCGAGCAGGCATTGATTCCGGGATTTTTTCCCCGGGGCAAAAGAGCCGACTGGATCAGCCGGATACAGTACTCTTGGTCATAGTGTTTTTCCTTTCGCATTGTGGTTCACCTTTGAAGGGGCGGCCCCTTACTTCCGCCCCTTTTCCTTTCTTTCAAATTTTAATTCATTCCATTCTCTTTCTTGATGCCGGCCAGAGCTTTCTCTGCCGCCGATCTGAGGGTGTTTCCTTCACCAATGAGACGTTTGATTTCGGCGATGGCCTGGACGTCTTCGTCGGTGAATCGCCGATGGGTGCAGTTTCCGACCGAGATCCGCTCGATGTGGTTCAGGTACCGGTTGCACCAGTCTCTGAGCTTGCCTTTGGGAACGCCGGTGATTCGTGCGACGGTCCCGATGCTGTGAGTTTGTTTTCTGTTCATGAAATTATCCCCCTGTTGGTATTAGTATGGGGAGTGTGGTATTATCGTCCCCTACCTATATGAGGTTAGTTTAATCCGGGGTGCTGGTCTGGAACCGCCATGAAGGAAGGGAAGGTCTTGCGAGAGGTCCCGGCATAGCGCCAATCGCGCCAGATTGCGCCAGGATCAATCGGCAGGGCCAGAGGCGTGGATTGCTACTCGGGATTGAGAGACAAGCGCCAGGGGTTGATTTCTTGTGGTGGGTATGACTGAGCCTTCGGGGGTTTTGAATGGCAAGCTGAATGGAAAGGGCTGATGTTACATATTAGTAGGGTTATTGTGGAATCTGACGACTTTCAGTGTTACAATCGGAATCACTCACTTCGCGGTTTTCGATTCTGGAAAACGGAAACTCTGATCCTTTTCCTCGCTCGATTTTTGAATACCATCACCATCATTGAAACCGCGAGTTCTCATGAATAGTGCAAGTATGGCTGGGTCTAAACTAACCAACCCACTGAGCTGGGAATTCAATGCTTTCAAAAGTTCCGTAGAGGATTTGTAGAGGCGAAACGATAGGGTCTTATATGGAAACCATATATCCTCCTGCACAAAGTCAGGAGAACGTCTTAAGAAACTGTAAATACACATATTCTTTTGTTCTTGCCGATAGGGGGTTATGCAGCGATCTACCGGCTCATGGGTGTTATAAAGAAAACATATAAATATTGTTCGGCTTCATGAATTTGGGAGTGCGTTATGGATGAAGATTATTCAATACAAAAATACGGCGGCAGTACCACTGATATCCTAAAAAATTCGTTAATATCACTACTGGAAGGCCTTTCAGGAATAGCGGTGTCGGAGAAAAAAGACTTCGGGTTATCTGTAAGTCATCTATTTCAAGGCCTTATAAGGGGCAGGCTCCTAAACCAATTAATCGCTGAATGGAATGATTACCGAGAAAAGGGTAAAATTAAAGATGATTATCAGTCTACGGAGCAGCATTTTGAGTGTCTTCAAGAGATGCTTGATTTTTTGGACAAAGACAATCCAGATCAAATACGGTTTAATGTTATGAAACAAATATTTCTAAAGGCGGCCTGTGAGGAAAAAACAGATCGAAATAGCATTATTCCTCAACAGTTTATGAAGGTTTGCCGAAATCTTTCATCTGGTGAAATAATAGTATTGAATACTACCTATCAATTCGCAAAAAAACCACCGTATCCTAATGTGAACGGTGCAACCGGGTGGGTCGAACTTATTGCCCGTGAATCGGGATTAGAACATCCAGCCCTTATAGAGGTGCATGAAGAAACTTTGATGTCTAAACGATTTTTGAATCAAAGAATACATGGTGATCGTAGTGGGGTAAACTTAGACCCTTATTTTCGATTAACGACCCTTGGATATGGTGTCTGTCAATTCATTGAAGATTTTGATATAGCCGAACAAAAGCTTGGAGAGTGACGCGCATTGCGCTGAAGCTTCATGCGCGCTCCTCAAGCTTGGCGTTATGCTGCTGAGAATTAAAAATGAATATAGAAAATAGTGATTATATAAAAGGAATAAACACAACCGGGTTTGGACTCGAATTTACGGTATCAAAAAGCTTGAATGAATATGGATGGACGGTAATAAACAATAAGTATTACATTGATGATGTCCAAGGATCAGCTCGGGAAATAGATATATTAGCCTACAAAGTACGGCTGAAAAAAGGCCTCCAGATTTATACGGTTCTAATTATTAGTTGTAAAAAAAGCAATGAAAATGCATGGGCTCTTTTGACAAAAGAAAAAAAAGAAAACGATCCAAACATTGATTGGAATCCAGTAACTATTTGGTCTAACCATAAAATATTAAAATTCATGCTTGAAAATTATGACTGGAAGTCGGGATATATTAATACCTCAACAGATTTGGGCAATCTTCTCTTTACACCTAAAAAACACATTTTTGCATTTCAAGAATTAAGCACTAAAAATGGGAAACCACAAAATGACAAGGCGATATTCAATTCCGTAGTGTCTTCCATGAAATCTCAAAATTATGAAATTGAATCGTTAGATAAAAGAAAAAAAGAAGATTCTCTTTACAATTTTAATTTAATATCAGTTGTTGATGCACCAATGTTGCGTGTTAATTATTCTGACGGTGAACCAAAAATAGAACCAATTGAATCTGATATTTATGTGGGCAGTTACATAATTAAAAGAAACGAAACTTTATCAAGAATTCATTTCGTTACTGCCGAGGCTTTCGAGTCATGTTTGTCCACCTATAATAAGCTCCACGAATATAATATAAACCAAGCATTTGTAATATATGATTCATATTTTATTGATTGTATAAAAGACAAAAAGAAGGTTGGCCTATTTTTGTCTATTTTCAGTGGGGTTGTTAGATGGGACATTTACCAAGCATTAAGAAGTCTTAGGCGCTATGATGGCGCAGTGAAAGATGTATCAGGGGTTATCTGGGATGATAAGAAAGAATGCGCCGCTATCACCGTTGATGGAATTTGGGAAGATGAAGACGTTAATGCACTTAATAATAGTAGTGAGATTAAATCTATTGTTAAAAAAGCACTAAAAAAAATATACCAATATAATGGTGAGTTTTATTTTGATTCATATATGCCATTTTAATATAATAGATCGCATAATTATTGCTTGCACGGCGACGGCAAAAAGCTGCCGCACGTGAATCATTCGTTATGTGGCTATAGAAAAAATTCGAGTAACATAAATAATTGTTTACCTAGATTAAAGAGATTTGATCAATGACTAAGAGCATCATTAGAGGTACTGCCACATTTAATGATTACAAAGCTACACATCCTAAAGTTGTGGCTTCACTGGAAAAGCAATATGGATCACCTCTACCACAGAAACATCAACAGTATCTTCTTGATACAGCTACGGCTTCAGTGATGAAATGCGAACAAATTGAAGCATGGATGAATAGATCAGTAATGTGTGTTGATAGAATTATTAGTGGCTCGGCCTCATATGGTGATTATCCCCTTTTTTGGATCAGTTTATTCGGAATCATTGACGAGTACTATAATGATTTGATGAGCAGTAAAGATTTCCCATTATGGCCCGAACTTTGTACCCCAATATATGAAGCTATGGATAAATTGCGTAGCAAATTAACGGAACAAGATTTTTCAATAATCAAGTTTATGCGCAATTCATACTGTCATGTAAAGCTAGATTATATTTGGCACAAGGTTAAGGTAAAAGGTGGAAAAATAGTCGCGGTAAAATCACCTCTTGACCCTCGCGTTCGAGATTTGGTGGTGGAAAGAATTGATGCGCATGGCGGAGATCAGCAAGCAATGGCTCACTCTTTTGCTTTGTTGGTGGAGAAGGAAATCGCCTCTCTTAGAAATGCCGTAATAGAGGTAATGGCCATAAAATGATTTTGTATGCTATCTACCCATTGAGCACATAACCAGCCGCTAGAGCCGATCGCAGCCCGCTGGGCTGCTCCGGCTCAGCTTTTCGTTGGGCTGCAGCGCATACGAGTCAGATATGAATGATGCCCAAAGCAAACTCCCTCCGGCAGTCACTATCAGCGTCGAGAGAATGATGCGCTTCTGTCTCCTTGCGCGAATGCTTGGAGAATCCGCCCCTGGGGACACGAAGGTCTTGAAGGTTCACCTGACTCGATTTGGGGTGTTGCTGTTTGAGACTGCCAGTTTTTTGTACTCCCTTTTCGAAGATAGAGATGACTCGCTCAACTTGTTGAATATCTGGCAGGACTTTAACCATCCCTTTGGCTATGACCTTCAAGACTTTGTAACAAGATTGAGCCCCTTCAAGGATGAACTACGGTTAGTCAGAAATCGCGTAGGTTTCCATGGAAGCCTCAATCGGAATCGTGAACGCTCTGGTCTCGGCATTTTTGATGTTGATAGTTCACGAGCGCTCAACTTTATCAAGCTGCTTATTGATGTGCAGCATCTATTCCAGCGTATGATTGAATGGTATATTAAAGGAATGGGCGAAATTGCGCGACCGGGCGAAATGTGGCAGGAATTCGTTGCTGAGTTGGAGGGCCACTCGAGAGTTAAGAGGCAAGCATGAAGCTGCCTGATGACGCATTTCAGCCCAACATCCGCGTCAACCTGACGTCGCTTCGCTCCGCTGGTTAAGCAACCATTCAATAATTGCTCTGGAATGCTGACAATTTTAGGCACAACTAACTGTGCATGATACGATAAGCTATACGTAACAGATCTTTTGAAAGGTTCCGGGCAGGCTAATCAACCATGAAGGTCCCACATCCAAAATGAGTATTGGCACCTATATGAAAAATCGTCGCCAACGCGAGGTAGGGTAAAGCAGCGTCAGGGATGTGGGCGAAACTCTGTCTTCCGATCCAGCGGCCGGGTTGTGATTCTATCGTAGCATAGAACCTTTCACGAACCACCGGAACACCAGAGCAAGCCTCGATTAACTGCTGAAGGCTGGTTCCGGCTCCCCCTTCCAGGATGTCCAGAGCCTGACTTCCCATTCCTCCTGTGTCCAAGGAATTCATTCGGTCCTGAAAAGATAACAGAATATCCCCAAGGGATGGAACCGGACAGGATCTCCTGTTCTTGCTCTGGAAGGGTGATGTTTCATTGTCACCGGTCCGGAGATCAAAGGGGGTCACCCAGGTGAGATTGTGATATTGCCGTGCCGGACCTGGGTCAAGCTCCAGCCCTTCCGCCCACTGGTGAGGAGTGGCCGTGTATTTCAGGTTCAGACGACAGTCATTCACCAGGGGCTCCCAGTTGTGTCCGCGTGCCACATAGATGTGCTGGATATCGAATCTCCCCCACAGGGAGTCCGGTCTCTGCCGATCCAGATCTATGGTGCGACTGGCCTTTTCAATGGCGGGAAGAATCACCTCAAGAAAGAAGGCGTGGTCTGCCGACTCCCCCATCAGCTTGAGCTCCATCAGAATCCATTCACCTTCCCCATACGCCCTTTTACCGGGATAACAAAACAGGACCGATTCAACCGGCCATGTCGCCCGGGGAGGATGCTTGAGGGGTTTGTTCTTGAGCAGGGACAGGCCCCCCAACGGTTTCCATGGCTCCAACGCCTCTTCCCAGGGGCGAGCCTGTGAGGACGGCAGGCTTTCAGCGATAATGGTGCCCAATGCGAGAGAGAACTCCAAAGGCGGAAACAGATGAAACCACACCATCGGGGCGTTGACCCTGAAGACCATCAGATAGCGGATCATGTTAACCGGGGGGATTGGCATATTCGGCGAGCTCGCAGATTAGTTTGATCCGGCTTTGGGGCCACTGCTTGACTTTCCAGTCCGCGAGCAGATCCCTGGCCTGAATATTTAGTGCCCCCATGAGCCTTCCCCAGTGAAAGGTCTTTTCGTTCTGGTCCACGAGACCGCTCACCTCTTTGACCATCTCCCGCTCTCTGGGACGAAGAATGCTCTTGAAGAGGCCAGCCATTTCCAGGAGGCCCAGAAATTCAGGTGCCTCAAAGGTCAGGACACCCTGTTGGTCGCGCAGGTGCGGAGATTTCAGTTGGCCGGGGCTGGAGAAGAAACGGATGCGAAGGCGATCCATCGGGTGTCTGGAGTCATGCTGTATGGCACGGCACAGAATGTCCCCCATGGTGAAGGTCTGCTTTTTTCCTGTGGTCGGAAATATGGTCAGCGTACCTCTGGTGTCGGAGCCTTCATGGATAAGGACCTCCTTCAACCAGGAGGCCAGGCCGGAGCCGGGGACAACCGCCAGGAAATGAGAATCGTCCCTGACATGGATGGCCCGGGCTTGATGTGGTCTTGCGTCCTGCGTCAAGCCCACCGGGATGGCGTTCACATAGCCCCATATCAGCAGGCACCCCCGTGAGTCAGGACCGAGCTTTCTGGAATCTCCCAGGATTGTGTGGCAGACACCGCAAAGAGACAGACCGGCAAGGCGGGGGAGTATCCAGCACCGGGAACACGGCCCTCGGATACCGCATGCGACCTCTCCCATGACCGTCTCTTCTTGAAAAAGCTCGGGGGAGCTACCTATGGCATCGATGGTGGCGATCAGCTCGGCCCCGTTTTCAGCGCGGCGGATCCAGTCAAATGCGGTCGGCATTCAGCACCTGATTCAACGAGTCGTAATGGGAAATATCATTCGAGTCCAATTCAATTCGGGGTCTCATTTGCCATGGCTCTTCCTGTCTTCCTGAATACCGTTTTGCCCAGTCAACGAAAAACCAAGGGGAAATCAGTTTGAAACGGATACTCCCGAAACCGAGATACCGGCGATTCCCCATTTTATGAGCGAGGCCGGGCGCCAGCATGATGCACCATACGAGCCTCTGGAGTTCTTCATCGAGAAGGTTCCAGAAACGGATACTGAATCGGGCCTTGGATCCCGGCATGACGGCCCGAAAATAAGACAGGTCCGGATCATGGGGCTCAAAGCGTTCAAGCCGCCTTACTCCGGGGGCCAAAGGCGTGTGGGGAAAGAGTCTCCACCGTTTGTCAATAAGGGCTTTCTTCGCCTTGCCTTCCTCCACCTTCTTCCATTCGTTTCCATCGTAATGCAAATCACCATAGAATAAAGGCGCCTCGAACCAAGACAGTTCCGGGGAAACGAATTGACCGAAGGACACCGACACCCTGCCTGCCAGGGCCTGGTTTGATCCCGTGCCCACCCAGCCGAAGAGACTGTCCGCTGCATTTAGTTCGCCTATGTTCCTGCTCTCGGTTCGGGAATCACTCGCAATGGAATAGATATGCCGCAGCATTCCCTTGATGCTTTTGCTCGGAAGGGCGTATGTCCTCTCTGAAGATCTGTGGGCCGGATCGGGTGGAGACATTGAGAAGAAGTCATAACCGTTCACGGTCTTCCCGTTCATGTCGGTTACGTAGGATGGCGCTCCGCTTTCGCGGATACTCAGTGGTGTGAGCACCTCCGCCTCTACAGTGAACATGCCGCACTTGCCGCCGAATGCTTTGTGCGATATGAAACCGCCATCTGCGCGGGGTGGAGCGTTTGGTCCTTTTTCACTTCGAATTCCCGAAGCCGGCAGCCATGATTTAATGGTCTCGTCGCCTTCCAAATCTATTCTATGCCAGATCCCTGCGGAAGTCGGAGACTGACCAGGGAAAAGGGCTCTTGTCACGTCGTCATGAGTTGAAGTAAGCCACGTCAGATGTGTCTGTTCGGCTTTTACCCATCCGATGCCATTGCTTCTTTCCCCCCCGAGCGGGATGTCGCCTATCCCGAAATCACGGAGCATGTGCCACAGGACAGAAAGCATATCCAGATCACGTGTCCCGATGTCCCGAATGTCGATTTTCAAATTGAATCTGAGCCTGTCCCCGTAGGCCAGGAGATAATCCAGCTTGGCGTTTTCGTATGGGAGAGCCGTTTGAGGATTCATTCTAACCCCGTCCACGGAACACCAGGCTCTATCTTTGTCCACGGGATCTGCCAGGTAGGCGTCCGAGAAGAAGACCTTTCCAATTCGGCCCTGCGCCCCGAACAGAAATGTGAGAAGGCTTGCGGCGTCTCTATCGGCCATCAGGGTTTTCAAGACTTGGGCGGCCCGTTTCCTGAATGCCCCCTTGATGGTGCTGCCGGGAATATAGATTTCCCATTGAACCGGATCCTGCCTGGCAGCAGTCCATGAAAGCATGCGCATGAAAACTTTGTCGTATGGCTTGCCGTACCTGCGGGAAACATTCCTATTAGCAGGTCCGCCGGCCCTGAAATCGATGTGGTGTTCGCGGGCAAGCTCCTGCCGGGTGTGTTCTCGGTAGCCCTCCAGGAAGCGAATCATGTTGATGTCATTGGCGATGCTCTTGTCCAGGTTTTGACGATTCAGCATATGCTGGAATTTGACTTTACTGTGGGTGCTGACGAATTCCCTCCAGGCAGCGGGATCGATTCCATTCGGGGGTTGATTCTCATTTCCCCACTGGTTTTCCTGGATCCTTCTATCTTTCAGCATCTGCTTTATCTGAACATGAGCCCTCCTGCTCAAAATTTCCCCATCTACCCAGGTATCTGTGGCATGGGGTGCCTCCGGGTCTTTCTTCCCCCAGTTCCAGCCCACCAGGACAGGATTCATGGCATCGAATGACAGGTTCAACCGGAGGTGATTGATTCCCTCTCGTATGGACGGCAATGATCTTGGTTCTATGGAAGAGAGGTCCATTTCCAGGCGGAGGAGCCCGAGGCCCTTGGTTTTGCCGGCGCCGAACCAGAACCGTCCCTCTTCCATCTCTTTGAGCAGGTAGAAGAGCTTGGCCTGGTTTTCATCGCTTGAGAGGGTTCGGTCATCCACGGAAAGCCCGAAATCAAAGACAGCATTTCTGAAAACGGTCTCCATCTTGTAATTGGCATTGGCCTCAGCGGCCCATCTGTCTTCATCGAGCTTGATACCCATTCGCATGTCAAAGAACCGGTCCGGGGGGTAGCTCCCTTCTTCCAGCTTACACTCCACCCTGTGAATAAGGCCTGCAGGCATATCCCCGCCGTAAAGCCTTGTCCATGCCTGGTTCAGGAGTCCTTTGTTTCTGCCGTTTCTTGACTGACCGATGAAGGCGTCCATGAGGGCTTGAGCGGTGCCCGATATTTCGCCGGGGAGGGATATGAGATGGTATTCTCCACTTCGGGCCTGGTCACGGGTGAATAGGGTCTTTCGTGCGTTGCCTCTGTATATGGGTGATTCGGCGATTAGTCGTCCTATCAGATCCATGGAGTCCCTCCCTTGTTAGTCATTTTGCCTGTTCATGGTTATAGTCAATGCGGAAGCACAATTCAACACCGATCGGGACGGATTGTGTTTTATCAAAAGACGCCCTTTCTTCCGGATCATTTCTTTGGTATGTATTGATTGTGAAATCTGTGAGGGATATTGGCTCCGGATAGCCTAACGTATGGGAATAAGGGCTGATACAGCGTGTTATTGTGGCCCGACTTGAGGGTTGAGATGCGCGGAAATAGATTTTCCCATACAAACCAGCAAGTTGAGGCGATTTATGGGCCTCTGGGGTACCGGAAAAATCCTACCGGAAGCAAAAAAAAGAGAGGTGCGTGGATTTTGCTCTGTAAACCCTTGAAACCGTAGTCGCATTTTGGTATAAGGGTCCGAAGCGTTGCCCTCCTTCGAGAGGGTCCAGACAACAACACCCGAAAAGAAAGAATCAGTTAAATATGTCCGAAGCGTTGCCCTCCTTCGAGAGGGTCCAGACTTATTTCTTCGGTAATGTTAGTAAACCCCACAGCGAGGTCCGAAGCGTTGCCCTCCTTCGAGAGGGTCCAGACTTTCTACCTCTCGACGTTATCACTATAAACCCTTGTGTCCGAAGCGTTGCCCTCCTTCGAGAGGGTCCAGACAAAAACTTTAACACTTTGTTTCATAAGCCCAAATTTGTCCGAAGCGTTGCCCTCCTTCGGGAGAGTCCAGACTCTTTTTTGTAACATCCTCATCTTGCATGAGCATACTGTCCGAAGTGTTGCCCTCCTTCGAGAGGGTCCAGACAAACTATATTCATTTTAATTCTCCACTTCAATCATGGTCCGAAGTGTTGCCCTCCTTCGGGAGGGTCCAGACGATAGCTTTGATTCAAGTATATCCAGGGCGACACGGATAATTCCTTCAATTTATTCCCCTTGTCGAGGAAAAGCGACCGAAGTCGACCGTACCAATCTAAGCCATTCCAGAACACACACCGACAGACACCCTGCACCATCCCCTCTCCAAGAAACAATTACAGCAAGGGTTTCTGCTGTTTCTTCAACCCATTTTGAATCGAACAGAAATCAGTAGGTGAAGCTATCACCACACTCACTACAGTTCGGCTCATCAACCAGCGGAGGATACAGGCGGGACAGGTATCTCGGGGTCGCCAAGTTCCTGCGCAGAGCTTCCCTGTCTTCATGCTTTATGATCCAGCCGTTCAAACAGTCCTTGCAGAAGAACGCTTCACAAGCATAGCCGGAGTTGTCATGGTCCTTGACCACCGCATGGTACAGTTCAGCCATTGAAGATCACCTCCTTTCAAAACAGAAAGGCCATCTGTTAGCGACTACAAATATGTTTTCAGTGAAACTGCTGTTTTCCCCACAGTGAGATTACCAGTCCATCACCTGCATAAGGGGGGGCTATAATAATGGGCAGAATTATGTGTGCTCTCAATGCACTGGGGGCCTGATCACACACACGGTGTTGTAGAGTAGGTAACGACCATCATAGATTTCGGAATAGGCAAAGATTACGCATCAATAGGAAGGCAATAATGATTGATTTCGAGAGGAATTATTTTCTGGCGCCCTTACACAACCTGCCCGGAGTCGGTATGACAGGTACCATTCCGGGCACTATGCCGGGCGCGGATTTGGGCGATCTGCCACAGATGTTCCATTTCTACTGATACGTGCGGACAGGGGCCTCTTTCCACTCACACATTTTTTTCAGGAGAAATCCGAGTTCGAGGACGGTGATTAAGGGCGAAGGCAGGCAGTGAACCTCTGAGCGATTAGAGAATCCATGCTGGCGTCAATGGATTTATATGAAGGCGAGCAATAAAGAATAGATCATCAAAATAAGAGGTTGATTCGGATTTTTCGATTTATTTCGGTTTTGAGACGTTTTCACACACACGCAGGTCTCTTTGTTTGTGTGTGTGAAAGGTACCTGGATCTGTGAAAAAATCAGAAAATCTTCCTAATTCTTGACCACTAAATCAGGAAACTCGTTCCAAATCTCTCCCTCAAGTAACGCCTCCTTTGTGTTGTGGCTCTTCCCGGGCCAGTGCTTGAACATGAACGGCAGACCAGCAGCTTTCACTTGGTCTCGGATATTTAGAACCCATTCCTCTTCCATGGGTCTGAATTTCATTTTTTTGTTCGTTTCCCCACCCACAACGACCCAATGTATGCCGTCAAGGTCTAACTGGGGCATATCGCTCAGCAGGGGTTCCAGCATGAGGAATTTGTTCACCTCCGCCGGCAGCGATTTCAGTTGGTCAACGCGCGCCAGGTACTTATTCGATTCCACAGTAACTCCCGCCCAGATCCATGGACGCCATGGCAGCCTCGGTCCCAGACTCGCAAAACGCTCAGACCTTTTCGTGAGGACATAGAATCTGTGCTGCGACACCTGCAGCATGGTATCAAAGACGCGGAAAATGAAATCATCGGGTACTTGTTCATGAAAGAGATCCCCCATGTCCGTTACGAACAGGCGTGCAGGGCGGTGCCTCGGCCTCTTTGGCAAGTGGATCAGAGGCCAATCGACCTTGTCCTCGTGAGGGGTGACATTGAATCCGTTCTGCACATACTTTTCCTGTCCCATACCCTGTAGCCACCTGACAACATCGACGGCATAGCAATTCAGGCATCCATCGCTGTATTTGGTGCAACCGGTGACGACATTCCAGTTCTTGCCTGTGTCACTCATCTCCGGATTTTTGATTTTTGAATAACGTCCTTTTGCCCCCGTGGTTTTTTCGGTTATGGATCGGATTATGGGCTGGCTTTGTCCGATCACTTCAATTTTTTTTTACCAAGGCATATGGCTTCTTTTTGCGAGCTGAAGAACTCAACAAAATCATCTGGTTCTCTAATTACATACTGAAGATATCGGAGCTTTTCTAAAATTCCTTTTTTGTTGAACTCATCTCTGACCTCAAGGAATAGAGCCTTGGTGTATTCTCTCCAATTTTCTTTGTTGCCCATGACCTCTTCCAGAACCTTCGCTTCCTCCTTGAATCCGCACTCCTCCAGCCGGCGTCGTGTTTTTTCAAGCGATTTTCCCCGCACATTCAATGGTTCCGCCCAGATCATTTCGCATTCATTGGGATGGATGGATTCGATCAACAGATCGAGATCGGGCATTTCAGAGGGAAGGATCGGACAGAGCATTCCAAAGGTTCTACATCTCATGTTCTGTAACAGGTTCAGCGTTGCAAGGCGATCTTGGAGGGGAGAAGCGTTTTCTTCGATGCAAAAAGCGATTTCCGCCCTCGCCGTTCCTGTCGATAGACCGTAGATGATTCGATATCTAAAATCATCCAACGCTTTGGCGATCTCGAAGATCCGATCACTCTTCGACAACACTCTGACTTGCAGGTCTGATTTTCTCATAATCAGCCGAATGGCTGAAATAGTCATGTTGGTGTGTTCTTCCGTGGCGCACGGATCACAGGTCGTGCAGAAAAAAACGGTACGCTTGTCACCAGGCTTGATTTTCTGGAGATCTTTCTCAACACACTCAATCAAATTTTTCTTTGTCCGGTAATTACTGACTTCTCCCCATTCATAACCTTGTTTTAATACATCCTGAACACTCGAATTCTTGGTAACGACAGTCGGGACATAACAATAAGTGCATCCGAAATGGCACATGTTTCCGATATTGCATGCCAACTCAGCGAGTTGTTTTTCTTGATATCCTTTGGTTTCTGCTAATCCCGTGTTTCCTTCGTAATGGAGTTCCTTTCTTTCTGTTTCAACAGAGTCAAATTCTTGATCTCTGCGTTCATCATCTCTAACGCTGGTTTCATGGTTTTCAATTTTTCTTTTCAATTCTTCAGGGCTAAGAATCGCTTTTATATCAGGTGAATCAATGTTAATGATTTCTCCTTCTTCGTCTTTCTCATATTTGAAGCAGATATTGTAATACTTGGTTGCGCCTTTTTTTCTCTGATGCATCTCTACAAATTCATATTCCTCAAGTGTATTTAGCTGTTCATAAAAACGGTATCTATCTCCAAAATCATAGCCAAGTTCTGTAGCCTTGTCTAGTATATCTGTAACCGTAAAAACAGGCTTTTTCTTGTTTTCAGTAAGCTCTTCATGAATTTTAGAGCAAACTTTTAATGCGCGTTTGGCTCTATCCGAAATTTTATTTATTGTTGATTTAATAATATCGATACTCATATCGTATGCGATACGATAATCATCAAGATCTGCTTCAATATATGATTCTCCATTATGAATCATTTTCCTTTTCTGCATTTGCCGTAGGAATGCAACAACTCTAATTAAATCGATAAACCTATCAAAATCCCTTTGATACCTTGCTGTTTTTGTTGGAAAACCAACATAATCACAATATGGAATACGAACAACACAAGGTTCCAGTACCCTTTGAATATTGTGGTGCAATTTGAATATTCTTTCTCTTTCAGAATCATTATTAGTACTGATTCCTTTGGCCTTCATTTTCTTAAATTTCATTACAGCTTCAATCTGTTTTTGACTTCCATCCACAGATAGCCGAAATACTCGTGTATCATTTTCATCAAAAATACGTTCTTTGGTGGTTGTAAATACAATTGAACATGGACAGTCTTGCCTAATCTGTTTCGCTATACGTCTTTTGGTTACTGGATCTATCTCGGTAATAGAGTGTGCAAGAACTCGCTCACTTTGCAACAACCTGATGGTTTCCAATACATCTTTCGTGCCTTCAAATTCTTGAATGAGAATGAATTTATTTTTTAGATTGTCAGCGTAATTAAAGAAATTCTTCGTTACTGATGATGCTACTATTTTCTCTTCTTCAGGAACAAATTTTTCTATTGCATTTGCAAGATGACTTTTACCAGACCCACTCTGGCCGAAAATTACCAATGATATGGGATGTGAAAACCTCCTAGAGACGGCTGCGAAGTACAGCACCATTTTATTCTTTTCTTCTCCAACCACCTCTCCTGCGACAGCAATGTCACGTGAAATGTTTTCAAACAGATTGGGGTCCTTCAGATATTCAATGGCTTCAGCGATTTCTTCCTCACTGAGTGTTTCGACTGGTTGGGATAAGTCCTCACTGATCTGTAACTCCGGTTGATTAGTATTATTCTTTTGTTTCTTCTTTTGATTAATTTCCTTTCGAAAAGCCTCGACATCCCTGGCGGTCAAGCCAAATTCCTGTTTCATAAGAAGGAGGCCAGCACGAACTTGTGATGGCGGTTCATCAATAAGTAGATCCAATGACTCACTCATCATTCTATATTTATCGGGAAGTTCAGCATCTTTATCGATTTTTTTCAATGCCTTTTGGAACATTCCCATGGCATCATTTGGAGTCTCTATTTCCCCTTCATGAGGTTTTTCCATTTGTTGATTGAACACTGCCATGTCGTCACCGGTGAGGTGCGGTGCTTCTTCATCTTCATATGAATGAACAGACACTGGAGGGAAAGATTGGGTCGAATCGGTTATGTCTGCGATGACAGGAAAGCAGTCGCTTGTGAGCTCATAAGAGAACTCAAGGGAACAAATGGGGCATTTTGTCTGACCCAAGATTGTTCTGTCGCTGGGATCTGCCTTTGCTTTGTGTTCAAACTCGTTGAATTCAGTATAGTCGAAGGATTCTTTACAGCGCGGGCAGGTGAAATAGCCTTTTCCGTAACCATCATCATAAGTGGGCATGATTGAGCCTTTCTTGCACCGCCTCTTGAGACGTCAGAGGTTACGTGAGGGGTTCGATAGATTCATACTAGTATTATATCGGCAGAAGATCTGCTTCCTTTAGAGAAAAGAGGCAGAAAGAAATTAAGACAACAATCTTACAACGAGGGTTTGAGGGTTTGCTCAAGGAGACCGGTGGAAATGGGTAGCCTGGAAACCCTGCCAGAATAGGGCTTATGGTGCTGGAAGTCGATGATTTTGACCTTGCAGTTTTTTCTTCTCAAGACTATGTAGTATAATAAATCTGAGTGGGAGCAATCCGTTGGTCTCCCGTGTCAGGCGGTCTCCATGTTCCCTATATGTTCCCTACGCCGCCGACAGCATGAAATATAGGCAACTGTATGCAACTTAAACTCACTATTCTAGCCATTTAACCGACAATCAGATTGCACAGAATGCGTAATAATATTAGTTAGTTATTTTTGTTTTTCCACATAAGAACTGCTGATTTGGGAGCAGGGTGTCGGAGGTTCAAATCCTCTCGCCCCGACCATTTCACGATTTATCCTTAATGGTTCACCAGTGGTCACGCTGTATATCCTGAAGGGCGATAACGGTAAAAGATACGCTGGGATCACGAAGAATCTGGAGAGGCGCTTAAAAGAGCATCGATCCCACCGCTCCAAGGGAAGCCAAGTCCTTGGTGAATTTATCCTTATCTACACAGCCGCATACCCAGATTACAAGTCCGCAAGAAAGCAAGAAGTTTTCCTAAAATCAGGGCAAGGCAGAAAGTGGCTTGACCAATTAGAGGAGCTGTCGGAGCCCGCCTGAGGCGGGTAAAGCCCGCCTCCAAGGAGGCTTGTGCGCCTCGGGCGCATTCAAATCCTCTCGCCCCGACCATAAAAAGGACATAAAAGCAGCGGGTTGGCAAACTGGCCTTCCCGCTGTTTTTTTGGTTTTTGCGGGAAAGGTACCAAATGGGTACCAAGCTCACGGGGTATCCGATACACCGCCACCAGCATAGTACGCTGCCGGTCTCTTCTGCAGTTGAAGTCTCGAGAGCGGCGGTAGATGAGAATACCGGTCGGTCATCGCCATGTCTGCGTGCCCGATCATCTCCTTGGCTTCCTTCAAACCCGCCCCAGACCTTGGAAATGAAGTTTCAGTTTGGGCGATGATACCGGGTTTAACTATAACTGGACGGCATGTTGCATGTTGTTTGCTTATCGAATCATGGTCTTGCAGCATGGTTTGAGTTGGCAGGTATTTCCGCCGCAATCCTTGACAATGGACAACCATCAGGGTCAAAGGCTGCCGGCACACCCCAATCCAGCGGGTGTTATCGGCCAGATACCTCCTTGACCTTGCGTGACAGTTCCTGCAGATCGAACGGCTTCTGGATGAAACCTCCGCACCCACGATCCAGGATTTCCTTTGCCTGCCCGTTGGCGCTGTAACCGCTGGAAAGGAGCACCTTCACGTTCCGATCCATGTCGTTGAGTCTGTCAAAGACCTCCCCGCCGCCCATGCCGGGCATGATCATGTCCAGGATGACGAGATCGATCTCGTCCTTTTGTTCACCGTACACACCCAGGGCCTCTTCACCGCTGCCGGCGACAACGACACGATAGCCCAGTTGTTCCAGCATGATCCGGCCCACCTCCAGGATCATCTCCTCATCGTCCACCAGGAGGACCGTCCCGTGCCCGTACTGCAATTCCTGCCGGTCGGTTGGGAGGAGTTGGTCCGCGGCCTCCTTCCCAGAGGCGGGAAGGTATATGTGAAAGGTGGTGCCCGTTCCCTTTCCGCTGTATACGTGGATGAAGCCGCCGTGGTTTTTGATGATGCCGTAGACCGACGCAAGGCCCAAACCGGATCCTTGCCCCGTGTCCTTCGTGGAGAAGAAGGGGTCGAAGATCCTCTCGCGAACGGCATCATCCATGCCGACACCGGTATCGGTCATGGAGATCTTCACGTATCTCCCCGGCGAAAGCTCAAAGGGTCTGACGTGTTTCCGGTCAAGAGTGACGTTTTCGGTCTGAATGTAGAGGTCGCCGCCGCCCGGCATGGCCTGCCAGGCGTTCACGTAGAGGTTGAGGAAGACCTGCCGCATCTGGCCCGGGTCCGCTTCCACGGTCCAGAGGGCCTTTTCATAGTTTTCGTTTACCCTGATCTCCTTTCTGGTTCGGGCAAACATTCGGCTCTCGTGCCGGATGAGTTCATTGAGGTCGATCGGCTTTACCTCGTACTTGCCTCCCCGTGCAAACCCCAGGAGATCCCGGGTGAGTTCGGCGGCGCTCCTCACGTATTCCTCGATTCCCTTCAGGTGTTCATAGTCGGGATGGGTGGAATCCTTGTCCATCATCATCAGGGAGGCCCGTCCCTGAATCCCCATCAGGACATTGTTGAAATTGTGGGCGATGCCCCCGGCCAGGGTGCCCACGGCTTCCATTTTCTGGGCCTGGGTCAACTGGGCATGGAGTTTCCGGACTTCCCTTTCCGACAGGATTTTAACGGTCACATCGCGACCGGTGCCGGTGATGTAGGGCTCTCCCTCCTCCGGGTAAACCATGGAACTCCGGTACTCCAGGTAGATTCTATTCCCTTCCCTGGTGAAGTAGACACTCGTCCCTTCATGGAACCCCTCTTTCTGGATCTTCTCCAGGTACTGGCTCTCAAAGGCACGGGCAAACTCGGGTTTCATGAAATCCGATACCCGTCTGCCGATCAATTCCTCCTCGCTATAACCGAAGAGCTTGCACACGGCAGGGTTCACGGAAAGAAAGCGTCCGTTCAGGTCCTGGGTGTAAATCACGTCACTGATGGAGGCAAACAGGTCCCTGAAACGCTGCTCTGACTTTCGTAACCTCTCCTCGCTCTCCCGGAGCGCCGCTCGGGAGCGTTCCGCCGCGATCCGTGCCTGCTCGGCATCTTCAGCCAGGCTCAGCGCAGCCTCTTGTTCCCGGAGCAGATCCTCGTTTCGTGCGGCGAGCCTTGCTTCACTCTGTTTCTGGCGGAAACGCTCCAGACCCATCGTCCCTACGAGAACGGCAAAACCTGTCAGGTAATTGACGATGGCCGGAAGCTTTTCTTGGGAAATGATGGGTACTTCCCGCAAGGCCTCGAGGTACGCCTTTTCATCAAACCCATACTGGGCGGCCTGTCTCCGGAAAAAATCTTCTGGTGGGGGCTGGAGCAGGAACTGGCCCACGAACACATTCGCCACGTGTCGGCCATCGATTACAATGGGAGACGCCGCATCCGTAAGGCCGTTGAGGCATTGATACATGGTGAATTTGCTCCCTTCTTTCAAGCGAAGGGAAAGTTCGGTGTCGCTTTCAATACACCGCCGACGGGTCGTCTCATTCACCCGGTGGAAGTCCATACATAGGCGTTGCCAGTGCGACTGCACTAGAGTCACACCATCCAGATCGATGATAGCCGACGCGACCCCTACGGATTCGCAGAATCCGTGCATTAATTCCTTAAATTCATTGAGGTTAATGAGCGTTTCCAGAGGAGGGACGGCTTCGCTCGCTTCCTCAGGTGCGGCACCGGGGCCATGGCTGTCCGGTTGCTTTTCGGCGGCAACGGGTTCGTCGCTCGACGTCGAATGGTAGGGTTGGGCCTGCCCTAGTCGTCGGGATAGCTGGTTGATTTCCCGCTTGAGCTCGAGTATTCGTTGCTCTCGTCCAACGGCCAGCCGGTTGAAGCGTTCGATTTTTTTCAACCGGAGATTGAGTTCCTGCTCCGCGCGCTTCCGTTCGGTGATGTCGTGCATGGCAACGGCTGCACCGGTGATCCTGCCTTGGTCATTGGTCAGCGCCTGCCCATTACAGACCAAAAAATGGGGAAGGGCATGTTTGGGGGCCACCACAATCTCCGCATATTGAACGTGCTCGCCTTTCAGGGCGCGGAACAGGGGAATCTCCTCCATGGGCAGGGGCGTCATCCCATCCATCCGATACAGGTCGTAGTACTCGGCCCATTGATCCGGGGAAACAGGCTTCGCAGGCAGACCGTGTAACCGTCGTGACGCCTCGTTGAACCGGATAAGCCGGCCCTCCCCGTCGCAAATCACGATGGCCTCTTCGATATTGTCCAGCACCGCGGACAGAAAGGCGCGTTCGCTTTCCAGCGCTTTTTCCACGCGATGGTGCTGTAATTCACCTTTCTCGAATTCCTGAACCCTCTGCTGCAGTTCCTCATAGGTCGGGTTGTCAGGCATGCTTTCTCCTTTGCCTTCCCATGACGCTGAAGTCCCTACCACCGACACCATAGTGGACAGCCACTCGAGTCCACCTTCGACACCCAGTCTGGACACCCTTTGTCCCACCCGGCAGGCCACTGAGGCCTTCGGAGCAGGCTCGATCATACCACCCGATGGAAGGAAAATGAACCGCGTTCCCGGCCTGAGCCGTGCCCAGCCACCATTCCGCTCAAGGAGGTTTCGTCATGAACGGTTCCATGGCCATTGAACGCTTCTTCGAGTATCAGAGAGCCAACTGCAAAAAAATACCGTCCGGAATGATCCCTTCTCCCTTCCCAAGTTTGAAGCCCGGTTCGGCGACCGCGAGCTGAATTCCCTGACCACCGACGAGGTCTGGGGCTTCCTCACCCAGCAGACTGATGGAACGAGCCAGGGAACCCATCGGGAAGACCATCCTCGATCCAACCCTCCTCAATCCCTGCGACACGCCCGTGCTCAGGAAGATCTTCGCTCACCCGAAGCCCAAGCAGTGGACCATCCTCGACAAGGATGTCGTCGATGAGATGATTTTCCGGACGGAGAACCCCAGAAACCGATTGATCCTGGAACCCATGGCTGAAGCGGCATGCGAATCTATCCGCCACACAGCGATACCTTGGAAGAATTAGCGACGTCGAAGGGCTGAGGTGGATCGACAATCTTCATGGATAGAATGTGTGCGGAGAGGGGAGGAAAGGTCTTCTACTCCTGTTCCAAAGTGCGGGGAGCGGAGGCCTTCTTATCATGTACATTCAGCAGGTTCCGGAATCGCGTGCATTCCAGAGCAATTCCTGAACGGCAGGCATGAGGGGCGCGAGTTTACGAGCGTCCCTCTCCATGCCCCTGTTCGTCCCTCTTCTGTCTCTTAATAATTGCAGTCAGACCGCGGAGAGCCTCGTTGACTGATTCGTGGTCGGGAAAATACTCAGCCACATCGGGATCAATAACCACGACGTTGGTTCCTTCCGCATATCGCCTCGCATATTTTCCCCGTACTCCACCAGTAAAATCATATTCCTCCAGCATATCCGGATCATTCTTCATTCTCTTCATATCTTAACCTCTCTTTTTTTGTCGCCAGCCTGGCGCTGATAATGCGTACTCGCTCGCCTCTGTCCGTATGGACGATAACCAGAAGCCGTCCTTGAATGGATCGCCCAATCAGGACAAAGCGTTCCTCGTTTTCAGAATGCAAGGGATCTTCAATCGTCTGTGACAAAGGGTCACGAAACGCCGTGCTTGCTTCATCAAAAGAGACACCATGCCTTTTGAGGTTCAGCTGTGCCTTTTTCGGATCCCATTCAAACAATAACCCCATAATCCGTCACATTTATCCTTTTTCAGTGCCGAACAAGTAATTATGCGGTTTTCAGATTATTCCTAGCGAATAAAATTGATGACATTTATTTTCTGACATAGAAAGTAGATACCAACCGGATGAACAATGATTCTTATTGTATCCTGGCAAAGCCCTGAATTCCAGTTTAAACCCCTCTGCACTCAGGTCTGCGGGGCGCCGACGATTTCTTCCGTCAGAACAGCCTTGATCATACCACGGAAGCGGTGGAAATTGAACCATGTTCACGGCCCAGAGCCGTGCCCACCCACAATTCCTCTCAAGGAAGTTTCGCCATAAACGGTTCCACGGTAATTGCACGCTTCTTTGAGTATCAGAAAGCCAACTGCAAAAAAATACCGTCCGGAATGATCCCTTTTCCCTTCCCAAGTTTGAAGCCCAATTCGGCAACCGCGAGCTGAACTCCCTGACCAGCGACGTGATGTGGGGATTCCTCACCCAGGAGACCTATGGAACGAGTCAGGGAACCAATCGGGAAGAACATCCTCGATCCCAGCCTCCTCAATCCCTGCGACACGCCCGTTCTCAGAAAAATCTTCGGTCATCCCAAGCCCAAGCAGTGGACCATCCTCGACAAGGATGTCGTCGATGAGATGATTTTCCGGACGGAGAATCCCAGAAACCGCCTCATCCTGGAACTCATGGCCAGATGCGGCATGCGAATCTATCCGCCACACAGCGATACCTTGGAAGAATTAGCGACGTCGAAGGGCTGAGGTGGATCGACAATCTTCACGGATAGATGTAGTGGGGTGGGGAGAGGGGAGGAAGGGCTTCCTGCTCCTGTTCCAAAGTGCGGGGAGCGGAGGCCTTCTTATTGTAAACTGGACATTCAGTGCTGTATGTACTCGCAAGTATTCAAGAAAAAATCCTTGACCGCGGAGTTCACGCTTTGGAGCGCTGGCGCCGATAGTTTGGAACTTATGGTTCGAATCTCCGGATCTTCCAATAGTTCGGGGCACGGTGCAAATGCATAACCGCCATGATGGCAATGAGATCTGGTTTGATTCGAAACAAAACGCCGAAGGGGAAGGTCTTTGTAGGGCACCGCCGGACATCTCCTTCGACGAGGCTGTAGAGCTCGGGATTTAACTGAATCCGGTTGAGGGCGTCTTGGACTGCTGTGACAAAACGCTTTCCGAGGCCTTTTTGCTGCGATTCGTACCACACCGCGGCGTCAACCATCTCTGAGTCAGCTTCAGGATGGAAGCGAATGGGCTTCATGTGAGTGCCGCATATGCCTTCGCAAACACATCGGCGGCATCGCGCAGCTCGACCGTGCTTTCATCTATTTCCCGGCACCGCCTGAGTAGCTCGTCGCGCCACGCCTGGGATAACGCCTCTCCAGGTCCCGCGTCCAGACTTTCAATCAGGCGCTCAGCCACAAACGCACGTGCCTGCGGGGGCAACGTCAGGGCCTCCGCCACAATCTTTTCTGCTGTTGTGCTCATATGAAAAGAATACCTCCTCTTGTCGCTGTGGTCAATTCCAGCTTACCCCTTCTCCTTGAAACCATGGGTGTCAAAATCCATCTCGCGGTGGGCGGCAGAGGTCAGCATTTTTCCGACTCCTCCAGATTTTGCATTGAATGATTCCGATTGTAGCACTCAGAACCCTAAAATTCTATGTTACCCTACAATCCTCGAAAAGCGGATCCCTTCCATATAACCCTTCATCTTTCAGTCTTACGGCACCCGGTCCTCTTGCTCCACAGGACTCCGGTCGGCTTCGAAACAACCACCCGTCTTACGCTCAACATCTGGACGGGTTCCGGTCTGAGGGGTCGTGCTCTCGTGTGATCGACCGCCGAAAATAAAAAACCCCTATTCTCTCTGTTGAGAAACGGGGTGTCGGACGGCTCGGGACATGACGTCCTCGCAGACGACATAATGCCTATTGGATGGGTTGAGAATGATTCAGAGTGCATAACAATGTACCCGGCAAAACAAGACAGATCAAGCAGAAATTCATGGGGAGCCCATCTCTGCCTATGGAAGAGCACTCCATCGGTTGAAGAGACGTGTTCGGAGAGGGCATGCCCAACAGCGCGCGCACTTCGGTGTCTGATGTGTTATCCTACCGGCACAGTAGCAATCGGTCGAATGATCCGAGCGGTGGGGTCACCGCCTTCGTGCTCAGATCATTCGTGGTTGACGTCAGCAGCGTGTTGAATCATCCGATGTTCACAGGCTGAGGAGAAATGCCCGAATGCAAGGCCTGCGAAATCCCGAGGAATGAGGGGTACAAGCACGTACGCCGCAATGACCAGGGATGAGCCAAACGCAGCAGATGGGTGTTTCATAACGGCCTGTTGGGAGGGACGAATGGCGAGACTGGAAGACATGCCGGAGAGCGCCGAGCACCTTCGGGCACTGCCGTGCCCGGAGTTCGACTCAACCCCATGGGCCGAAGGACCGCCTGTCGACCGGCGGCGCGTGGCCATGGTCTCCACTGCGGGGCTCCATGTCCGAGGGGACGCCCCCTTCTCCGTCATGGATGCCGACTACCGCGTCATCGGCCCGAACACGGCGGCCGACGACCTGGTCATGAGCCACGTTTCCACGAACTTCGACCGGACAGGCTTTCAGCAGGACGTGAACATCGTCTTCCCCCTGGACCGGCTGCACGAGCTGGCCGACGAGGGGGCCATCGGCTCGGTGGCCGACTACCACTACTCGTTCATGGGCGCCACCGACCCCGGGGAGATGGTGGACACGGCCCGGCATGTGGCAGGCCTGCTCAAGGGGGATCGTGTCACCGCCGTCTTCCTGGTGCCTGTCTGACCGAACTGCACGCGCGCCGTGGGCGGGCTTGCACACTATTTCGAGACCGAAGGGCTGCCGACCACACAGATCAGCCTCATCCGGCAGCACACGGAGCGCATGAAACCTCCCCGGGCCCTCTGGGTCCCCTTTGAACTGGGAAGGCCGTTGGGAGCGCCCAACGACCCGGAGTTCCAGAAGAGGGTCATCATGGCGGCACTCGACCTCTTTCACCGAACGACCGGGCCCGTGCTGGAGGACTTCCCCGAAGATGCCCCTTCGGATTCCGTCGGGACAGGGGGAACCGGCGAGGGCACCTGGGCGTGTCCTGTGAGCTTTCCCCTGAAGGAGGAAGGGGACGTGCGGAAGGCGTTGGCCCTGGAGGTCTGGCAGTTGTCCTCCTGGTACCGGATGGCCTGGGCGAAGAACGGCCGAACCACCGTGGGCGTAAGCGGGCTGGATATGCAGGCGGCGGTTGCTCTGCTCGCGGATGCCGCCCGGGGCCTGGAGGTGGAGAATCCCCTGCCGGGTCTTTCCTGGCCCACCACGCTCCGCCTGGCTGCGGAGGACGTGAAGGCCTACTACCTGGAATCGGTGGCCGCACAGCCCGGCCGGGCCGCCACTCCGGCGGAACTTGCCGACTGGTTCTGGGGCCGGACCAAAGCCGGTGAGACCCTCCGCGCCCTGAAAGCGATCGCCCTCCAGAGTGAAGACCAGGAGATGCAGTTGCTGGGCAGCCTGCTGCTGGTACCCCGGGCTCAGGCCCATCGGTGAGGCGACTCGACGGCAAGACCCCGAGAGTCCTCCCACGGCCCGATCAGCGGGGTATCCGGAAGGAGTGAGGCGACCGGACCTCGGCCGCGCGCAGGCTGCTGAGCGCCGACCTGCGCTCCGTTCACATGGAGACCTCATTGAGAAGGGTCGGGACGGTGATGCTTTGTGTGAACGAGGTTCATTTTCCTCCTACCCGTCCGGTATGATATGGTATCATCAAACGGACTCAGCAACGGTCGGGACCGCCGCGGCAGGGCAACGCGCGACCCATATCATTGCAGGGCATCATGAAACACCGTCTTCTCATTGTGCCATTGCTCCTTTTGTGCTGGGCGGCCGGTCCACCCCTTTCCGCCGCCCGCACACCCCTGTGGGAACTCACCCTTCAAGACCATGAGGACCTGCCCCTGGGACAATTCGCCGGGGCCACCGGGGCCGCCTCCCCTGAAGGGGTGCGTTTCATACTCAAGAACGTGACCGTGGACCAACCCATTCAGGCGACCCTGGCGGCCGAATCGGAAGAGGACGACCTGAAGCTGCTCGTCTACAAGGACACCTGGGACGCCCCCCTTCTGGAAGGATCCACAGCAGCGGATGGAGTGGTGACCTTTCGTTTCCGCACGGGCGATCACGCGGCCTTCAAGGTCACAGGTCCTCCCGGGAAACGCTACCAATTGTTTGTCTGGGTCGGCCCTGTCTTTCAATTCACCAAGCCGGCGCCTTTCATGGCCATGAGTGAATTCATGGCCCAACACCCATCTGACGAATCCGGCCCGCCTTCAGCCGACACCCTGAAAGAAAAACCGGCTGAAGAAGCCGGACCATCCACGGCACCGGATCGCGGAGAAGACCGGACCCTGCATGTCCTTCTGATCGTCATCGCCCTGATCCTGACGGTCATAGCGGTTCTCCTCTATCGGGGACAACGGGGACAAAAGGGGAGCGCCCTGATCCCGGCCCTCATCCTGGCCGGCCTGCTGGCCGCCGCAGCCGTTGCACTGGCCCAGGAAGCATCCCCTTCGGGGGAGGACTCGGACCTGAAGCCCCGCCCTCTGACCCTGAAGGAGACCTGGGAAAGGACCAACAAGGCCGTACAGGAGCTTCGGGACCAGTTGGACCGGTTTCCCGAGACCGGGAAAAAGGAAGTCGACGACATGATCGCCGGCACCAAGCTGATGTTCACCTTTCTCGAGCATTTCGGGTTGATCGACCGCAGGGAAGCGGCCGTTCAACCCGATTACAACCCGGACGGCATCCCCCCCCTCCCCTCACGGTGCTTCCAAGACCCTGCCGGCACATGCGCCGCCTGCTTTTCCGAGGCCCATGACCGCCTCCAGAAATGGCACAGACTCCTCGAGGACCAGTGGGCGATCTACCGCCGGACCATGCTGGAGGCCGGTCGGATCATCGAACTGGCCGACGCGGCCGCCGGCCTGTCGGCCATCGCCAAATTCAAATGGGCCGTGGACAAGGCCAATCCCAACGATCCGGTGAACCAATCAAAGGCCCGGTTTTTAGCGAGTACGACAAGAACTACCATGAGTTGATCAAGCGACTGAACGAGGCCCTCATCGCCATCGGCCGGTGCGAATTCGATCACTACCGGGACAGGGACTGGTACAACCGTTACGGCATGCCCTATTACCTGTTCATGAGAGACCGGTACAAACGTCCGGAGTGATTCAACCATACCCGTTCACCGGCACCCTGCAGGGTGTGAACATATCGTGATCCGGCGAATACGGCTTGCCATACCGGGATATTCAGGCAGTCACCCCATCACAGGAGAGGCCCATGAAAACCCTGAATTCCTTTTTCGTCGCAGCCCTCGTTCTACTCGCGTGCACCGCACCATGCTCCGGGGTCGAGCCGCCGGCAGGCAAGGTGATGATCGTCCTGGACGCCTCCGGCAGCATGTGGGCCGAGATCGACGGGGAGTACAAGATCGTCATCGCGCGTCGTGTCATTCACGATCTGCTTCGGGACTGGGACCCGGGGTTGGAGCTGGGTCTGACCGTATACGGTCACCGCCGGAAGGGGGACTGCACGGATATCGAGGTGCTCGTACCCGTGGGCAGAGACACGCAAAAGGCGATACTGGACGCCGTGGACCGGCTCATGCCCAGGGGAAAGACCCCTCTTTCCGCCGCCGTGCGCATGGCGGCCGAGTCACTCAAGTACACCGAGGACCGGGTCACCGTCATCCTGGTCAGCGACGGAAAGGAGACCTGCGGGGCCGACCCGTGCGCCATCGGCAAGGCACTGGAAGAAACGGGGATCGATTTCACGGCACATGTCATCGGGTTCGATGTGACCGAGGAGGAGGAATCCGATCTTGCGTGTCTCGCACAAAACACGGGAGGGACCTACATCACCGCCCGTGACGCGGGGAGTCTCAAGATCGCCTTCGAGAAGACCGTCACCGAGGTGAAGAAAAAGGCGGCCGAACCCGTGCCTGCGGTCGAGCCCAAACCTGAAATCAAACCCGAGCCTGAAACCAAACCCGAACCCAAACCCGCGCCTGCACCCGAACCGAAACCGGAACCTGCATCCGAACCGGCCGCCCCGCCCGTGCCCGAACAACCCAAACAGGAGGAGGGCGTCAGGCTGGTCGCCCTGTACAAGGAGGGCGGACCGGAGTTCAAGGGGGACATCACCTGGTATGTCTTCGAGGCCGGGGTGGATGCGGACGGCAAGGGGAACCAGGTCGCCCATCAGCACCGGGGCCGGTCCGGCCACGTGTTTCGAGACCTTCCTGCGGGGACGTATGTCGTCGTCGCGGAACTCACGGACGCGCGGTACATCCGGCGTGAGTTGGAGATCCAGGTGGCGGAAGGCGAGGCCGTCACCCATGACCTGGTGCTCGACATCGGCACCGTCCGGTTCGACGCCCGGCTCGCAGAGGGCGCCGAACCCTTCCAGGGCGGGCTGGGGTGGAAGGTCCACGACACCAAGACCGACCTCGCCGGAAACCGGCGGGAAATCACCGAATTCTGGCGCGTCCATTCCGGGAGTGTCTTTCTCCTCCCGGCCGGCCAATGGCTCATCTCCGGGGTCATTGCCGATGCCAAATATATCGGCGTCAAAAAAGAGATCAGTGTCCAGCCCGGCGGGGAAGAGGCCCATGACTTCGTCTTCAACGCCGGCACTGTCCGGTTCGATGCCCGGCTCGCAGAAGGCGCCGAGCCCTTCAAGGGCGGGCTGGGGTGGAAGGTCCACGAGACCAAGACCGACCTCTCCGGGAACCGGCGGGAAATCACCGAATTCTGGCGCGTCCATTCCGGCAGTGTCTTTCTACTCCCGGCCGGCCGATGGCTCATCTCCGGGGTCATTGCTGATGCCAAATACATCGGCGTCAAAAAAGAGATCATTGTCCAGCCCGGCGGGGAAGAGGCCCACGACTTCGTCTTCAACGCCGGCACCGTCCGGTTCGACGCCCGGATTGCAGAAGGCGCCGAGCCCTTTAAGGGCGGGCTGGGGTGGTGGGTCTATCATCCCAAGGCCGATCTCTCCGGCAACCGAAGGGAACTGGCCAATTTCTGGCGCGTCGATTCCGGGAGTGTCTACCTCCTCCCGGCCGGGGCCTGGCTGGTTCGCGGCGGTCTCGCCGACTTCAAGCACGTGGGCGCGGAGAAAGAGATGGTCCTCAACCCCGGGGAAGAACAGGCCCTTGACATGGTCTTCAACGCGGGACAGGTGACATTCGTCGTCACCCTGGACGGGGCTTCCTATGACGGACAGACGGCCTGGGAGGTGTTTCAGGCAAAGGCCGATTTTTCCGGAAACCGCCCCTCCATCACCAGTGCCTGGCGCGTTCCATCCGGAAGCGCCACATACCTGCCCGCCGGAGAGTATCTGGTTCAGGCATCCCAGCCGGACCACAAGGAAATCAGGGGCGAGACCGTCTTCAAGGTGAGCGCCGGAGGTGAAACGGCTGTATCCGTTGACATGAAGACCCCCTGATTCAGGCTGTCGCTGTTCGAGGATGCCTGCTGGAGCAGGCAGGGGCAGGACCCCTGTCCCCGGGGGCGTTTCACGACTCCGTCAGCGTCACCATCCATCCCCGCTTCGGGGCCCTACCTACGGGCGCCCCGACCACCCATCGTATTCCACGGGTGCAGACAGGCCGTTTTTTTTGATGGGTGAAATCACTCCTTCGGACCCTTTCGCTTGACTCGGAAAGCCCATGACGTCTATGAACGTCCATGGACCCAAGGACATTCGCCCCCGTGAGCGACACGGAGGCCCCGGACGGCCCGAGAGGATGGGAGGAAGCCCCGGCACCATGAAGACCCTTCTGGTCAACCCCGCCTTTCCACAGACCTTCTGGTCGTTGAACCGTGTGAGAGAAATGCTCCACAAGGGGGCCACCCACCCCCCCCTGGGACTCCTCACCCTGGCCGCCATGCTCCCCGGGGACTGGGAATTGAAACTGGTCGACCTCGCCTTTCAGAGGATATCGGAATCGGATTGGCAGGACTGCGAACTCGTCCTGGTGACCGGCATGATGGTCCAGTACCGGGGGATCGAAGCCACCATCCGGGAAGCCCGAAACCGGGGCAAAACCATTGTGGTCGGGGGGCCCTGGGCCTTCCACTTTCCCGGGGAAGCCCTGGGACTGGGGGCCCACGTGGTGGTCAAAGGGGAAGGGGAGACCACGGTTTCGGCCCTGCTGGAGGCCCTGCATCGAGGCGATACGGGCAGGATCATCGAGGCGGATGGGCCTGCGGACCTGACCCGATCGCCTGCGCCCAGATATGACCTCCTCGACCTGGATCGGTACGTGGACATGTCCGTCCAGTTCTCCAGGGGCTGTCCCTTTGAATGCGAATTCTGCGATGTGACCCTCATGCTGGGGAAAAAGGTCCGGACCAAGACGCCCCGACAGATCCTGGAGGAACTGGAAGTCTTGTATCGCATGGGTTGGAGAAAGGCCGTGTTTTTCGTGGATGACAACTTTCTGGGTCGTCCCGCAAAAACCCGGGCACTCCTCGAGGCCCTGGTCCCCTGGATGGAGTCCCACCGGTACCCCTTTGATTTCTACACCCAGGCCTCCATGAATCTCGCCCGTCACGAGGACCTGATGGACCTGATGCTCCGGGCCGGGTTTTATTCGGTCTTCCTGGGCGTGGAGACGACGGACGAGGAGAGCCTCAGGCAGTGTGGAAAGACACAGAACCTCTCCACCGACATCCACGAGGCGTGCAGCACCATCAACCGGGCCGGCCTGCAGATCATCGCAGGCTGCATCCTGGGGTTTGACCACGAACGGCCGGGGGCCGATCAACGGTTGATCGACTTTGCACGGCGTCAACAGATCCCGGAGATGTTCGTCACACTCCTTCAGGCCGGTCCCGGAACCCCCCTGTGGAACCGCCTCGAAAAGGAGGGCCGGCTTCTGCCCGTTCCCCCGGACGAGGTGGAGGACTGGAGCAACCAGACCGGGCTCTGCAATTTCATCCCGACCCGTCCCATGCAAGAGATCGCGGAGGAATTCATCCACCTCTACCATGTCCTGTATGACCCGGTCTTTTTCCTGGATCGGACATTGAATCACTTCACCCGCATGGCGCCCCTGAAGATCCATAAGCCCTTCAGGCCGCCTTCGTTCCGCGAAATCCGGGCCGTGCTCCTGACGTTCTTCCGGAACGGCGTACGGAGCCCGCACCGGTTCACTTTCTGGAAGACCCTGTTTACGGCCCTGTACCGGTTTCCCCGGCGAATGCCCTTGTTTGTCGCCACCTGTGTCAAGGGGGAGCATTACGTCCAATACCGCCACACCATTTCGACCACACTGAGACGCCGGCTGAAAAAAGCCGCTTCCCTGGAACAGCGGCCATGACGACCGCCCACACCCGGTCCTTCGACGGCCCGGTACAGAACGCGGTTTCCGGGATGCCATGGGCAGAAAAGGACCATTGAAAAAGACCCTCCGCGCTGCGGTCGCAGCGGTCAAATGGCTGGTCGTTGTTGCCGTTATGATCGAGGTATCGAGTTTCTTGATCATTACCGTCAGCAACGCCTTCCTGTACGGGAGCCTCCGGGAGGGGAGCCGTGTACGCTACGATCCCTATGCCCTGTATCTGAACAAGGCGGGACCCAAACCCACACCCGGGTGCCCCGCGCCCTCCGGCCTTCGAAAACCCGTCCAAAAAATCTGGATGTTCGGGGGCTCGACCATGAGAGGAGACTCACGGGAGGGCGATCCGACGATCCCGGCCCTGCTCTCGCACATGCTGAACGGGCCGGACAGCCCGCTTCACTTCGAGTTCTGGAATTTCGGAGAGAACTCCTTCAACTCCCTCCTGGAGGTCAACTATCTCCAGAAACGGCTCATCGAGGGCAACGACACACCGGACGTGATCCTGTTCTATGACGGGGCCAATGACGCGGTCTACCTGGCCCAGTACCGGACCCCGTACGGCCATCACGGGTACAGGAGATTCCGTTCCATGGTGGAGAGCTACCACAGGAGCCTCTTCGGTCTTCTCAAACCGCTGAACGCCGCCATCTACTCCTCCTTCACCCGGGAGATTTATGACAAAACCATGCAGACCCTGGTCCCCCTGGAAGAGGATTCGGCGCTGGTTCGGGATTTCGCCCGATTGACCGAGCAGCGCTATGATGACGTATATCGGACGGCTCGATCCCTCGGCGCGGAATTCGTCCTGATTCTTCAGCCGAATTGGTGGGCGGAGACCGCCGAGGTGACTCCCCATGTGGTGAGTCAGGAGAAGTCCATCATGATGAAGGAGACCTTTTTCCCCGCCGCACGGAGAAACGTCATGACCGTCTATGGGGCCCTTTCCCAACGACTTCAGGGGAAGCCCTATTTCATCGATTTCAGAAACGCACTCACGGAGCGCGTCGAACCCGTATACCGGGCCGACGGTGTCCATGTGAACGGAGCGGGCCGAAGGATGGCGGCCGAGCGAATCGCCGGCATCCTCGAAAAAAGAGGCTGCATGGGATCCACCATGAAGCCTGCGCCCTGACACCCTCATCCCCCGATGTCCTGTCCCGTTCGAAACGAACATCGAAATGGACCCCATGAGATCGTGCAACCCGAAAGACCTGATCATCGTCGCGATTCTCTCCGCCGCTCTTTTCGTGTTCGCCCACAGGCAGGCATGGACTGATCCTTACGTGGTGAACGACGATGTCCGCCAGCAGATCTACTGGATGCAGAAGTGGCAGGACCCGTCGCTTTTTCAGTCGGACCCTCTCAGTGAGTACGCACGGATGTACGTACCCTGGGGGGTGCAGGGGATATACCGGCTCGCTTCCCCTCTCTGGGACCCGCTGACCTTTTCCAAGGTCCTTCCGGGCCTCCTGTTCGTGTTCCTGGCCGGCTGTTTCTTTCAGATCGGCGGGACCATCAAGGATCGGCAACTGGCCTGGATCACGGTCGGGGTCTTCTGGCTCATGCCGTTCTTCCTCGATCGATTGTCCGGGGGGCTGGCCCGCTCCTTCGGCACGCCCCTGCTGGCCCTCTTCCTCCTGTTCTGGCTGACGCGGCGTCCCATGGCCATGGGCATCACCCTCCTGGCCCAGGCCCTCCTGATCCCCTACATCTTCCTCGTCTCCGCCACGGCCGTCCTGGGGGCATGGGCCTTCGGTCATGCGAGAAACAGCGATCTCCGACCGCCGTTCCCCTCGACTCCCGTGCATGTCAGCCTGATTCTCCTCTCGGCCGGCCTGGTGTTCTGGATGGGGCATGCCTTCAACGCCGGCGAGTTCGGCCCCCTGGTGGGCCGTTCCGAGGTCGTGAATCATCCGGAGTTCGGCCCATCGGGGCGGTATTTCGTGGAGCCGTTCCGATACGTGATTCCCGAACTCTTCGTCTTCCCCATCGGGAGGATCGCCCCGTTCCAGGAGCTTGGCCTGGTCTGGGGTGTGGTGGGCTGCCTGCTCACGGTCGTTCTCGTCCTCGCCGGGCTCCGGCGCCTGGACCGGGTCGTCGAAAAAGCGAACATCACGCCTTTCATCCATATCGGGGCAGCCGCCCTGTTTCTATTCACCATGGGTCACCTCTTCCTTATGAAGATGTTCGTCCCGTCCCGTTATCTCGAATACCCGGTCCACATCCTCTACTGCCTGGTCATGGCCCTGGGGATTCGCAACCTGATTCAGGGGTTGGGTGGTACAATTTTCACCTCCCGTTCTCTCAAGAAAGGGGGGGGCCTTGCCCTCCTCCTGTCCCTGGTGGTCGTCGCGTCCGGACTGAGGCTCGACGGCACGGGACTCTACGACTATTCATCCTACAGGCCTCTGTACGATGCCCTGGCCGGGACCCCGAAAAGCGGCCTCTTCGCCGGTCACCCGGTTCTGATGGACAACATCCCCACCTTCGCCGGCAGGCGGGCCCTGGTCACCTTCGAGTTGTCCCATCCCTGGTCCAGGGGGCTCTGGGAGAGACTCAAACCGACAACCGAGGCCTTGTTCGAGGCCTACTACGCGGAGGACCTATCGACGGTCCTGGCGTTCTGTGAAACATATGGCGTGGATTACCTCATCGTGGACGACCGGCATTTCACACCCGCATTCCTCGCGGAGTCCCCGTATTTCGCCCCCTTTGACGACCATATCCGCCGAATGACCCGGACGCGGGACACCTTTTGCCTTCTCGAAGACCCCCTCCCCGGCGCCCGCGTCATTGACAAACATATTCGACTCATAGATATACAGGAGTGTGTCGACGGCCCCGTAACGTCAACATCTCGCGCCAAGCCTCACCAGACCACCCCATGAACGGACTCATATGAAACGGATATGACCTCGTCGAAAACCGCCTACATTCTCTTGTGGTTCCCCAAGCCCACGGAGACCTTCATTTTCAAGGAGGTCGTCCACCTTCGCCGGATGGGGCTCCCCTTGACGGTCCACACCCTGTACGGTGAATGGCGCCACGGGCTGTCCGCGGAAATGGCCATGACCCGGAAAGGGATCGAGCGGCTGGGAGCGGCCTCCCTGCCCCGCCTTGTTTCCGGACTGGGATACTGGACACGTCGCGCGCCCGGGAAGGTCCGCTCCCTTTTCCGGTCCATTCCCTGTAGACGGTGGGGAAACCCTGAGAAGACCGGAGAAAACCTCTGGGCCTTTTTGTGCGGGTTTCACCTGGCCGGGCGGTTTACCGAGCAAGGCACGCGGCACATCCACGCCCCCTGGGCGGGCGGTCCGGCCACGGCGGCCTGGACCGCCTCCGGGTTGACGGGGATCCCCTTCAGCTTTTCAGCCCGTGCATGGGACATTCACCCGCCCGACGGCGCCCTCCCGGACAAGATCCGGGACGCGGTCTTTGTCCGGTCCGAGACCGGGACCAACATTCCCCACCTGGCCCGATTCGCCGGGGGCCGTGTGGAAAAACTCCACGTGGTGTACAACGGTCTGACCCTGCCCGCGGCCGAGAAGGCCCCCGTCCCCATGACGCCCCCGTACCGGTTCCTCGCGTTGGGCCGCTTTGTGGGGAAAAAGGGTTTCAGCGTGCTGCTCCACGCCTGCAGACTCCTCAAGGACACGGGCCTCGACTTCCAACTCACCCTGGCGGGATCCGGCCCCCTGGAGGGTCGCCTGAAGGCCCTGTGCAGCAAAGCGGGGTTGGAGAGCCGGGTCCGTTTTCCCGGTTTCGTCCCTCACGACCGCGTCTCCGATCTTTTCCGGTCGGCCGATGCCTTTGTCATGCCCTGCGTGATCGACCGCTCCGGGGACCGGGACGGCATCCCCACCGTGATCATGGAGGCATTGATGCACCGTCTCCCGGTAGCGGCCACGGATGTGTCCGGGGTCCGGGAAGTCATCGAGGACGGTGTCACCGGGCTTCTGGTGCGGCCCGACGATCCCGTGACCCTGGCAACGGCCATGGTGAAGCTCGTAAAAGACAGGGCGTCCTCCCTGGAGATGGCCGAGAACGGCCGCCAACGGGTATTGCGGGATTTCGATCCCGAGACAAACGCATCCAGGATGTTTCGTCTCCTGACCGCAAGGCCTCAGGACGGGGAAGGGACAGGGCCCTCATCGTGATCCGGAAGTTCGTTTACCTCCTGGGCGCCCGGGGATTTCGAGAGGTCTTTCAGACGGCCTTCCTCATCTACCTGGCGAGACAGAGCACCGAGACCTATGGCCAATTCATCTTCGCCACCGGGCTCGGGGGCATTCTGCTGGTGGTCTCGGAATTCGGCCTGAATCAGTATCTCGTGCCGGCCCTGTCCCGGAGCCGGGAGGGCGGCGATCGGATGATCACCCGCGTCACCCTGGTCAAGGGGGGGTTTTTCGTTCTCGGGTGGATCGGGATATGGGGGTTTCTCCGGCTGCAGCACTACCCGCTGCAACTTGTCCTGGTGGTGCTGACCATTGCTGCGGGCGCGGGTCTGGAGGCCGTCTCCAACACCTTTTTTGTCACGCTCCAGTTCCACGGGCACCAGAAACAGGAGGGGATGATCAAGAGTGCGGCCGCTGTGGCCGGATTCGGGTACGGCCTGGCAGCCGCCGTCCTGGGTGCCCCGCCCGTGACCATCTCGTTTTTCAAGCTGATCGACAGCGGTACCGGCCTTCTTCTGGCGCTCATGGTCCTGGCCCGAAGAACGGCATTCCGGCCCGCACGGCCCTCCGGGGCGTGGCGGCTGATTCAGCCCGCCTTCGTGTTCGGCCTGCTCCAGTTTGCGGCCATTCTGTCCAACCGGGTCAACATCATCTTTCTGGAACGATTCGGCGGCCTGGAAAACGTCGCCTTTTACGGGGCGGCATGGCAGATCGCGGACGGTGTGGCCGGCATCTTCTCGGTCCTGTTCATCCAGAGCATCCTCTACCCCGCCTTCTCCCGGATGTACAGGAAGGACCCCGAAGAAGCGGCCCGACTGGTCCGGCAAACCATGCCATGGCTGACACTCCTGGCCTTCCCTGTGATGTTTTTCCTGTCTGTGGAAGGAGACCGGCTCATCGGCCTCATCTACGGGCCGACCTATGAAAACGCCGTATGGATACAGCGGGTCCTGGCCCCGGTCATTCTTCTTTCCCTTTTTCAGAACCTGGGCGCCGGTCTGCTCATGGGCATGGGGTTTGAAAAACGACTTCTGATCATCTATCTCGCAGGTCTCGGCATCAACGTGACCCTGTGTGCCCTGACCATCCCTGCGGCGCCTCTGAAAGGGGCTGTCGCGAGCATTCTGGCCGCCAAGGTCGTGGTGGCCCTATGGGTGCTCTGGTGTTGTCAAAGGCGACTGGCCCTGATCCCGGGGCGGGCCATGATCGAGCTGGTCCTGGCCGCGGCCGCGGGCGCGGCCGTCTATTTCCTCCTGGGTCCCCGCACGGTCAGGGAAGTCACCGAGGTGTTGTCCGTCCTCCCCATCCTGGTCCTGGCATGGACGTGGCGGCGGCGCACCCGCCTGTTGACATCGCCGGAAACGATCGATTCATGAACGACGTGGTGTCACGATCCCTCAGATCATCGGTCCGCCGGCCTGCTCCGGCTCATGCCCCGGGACGGACGTCCCCTTCCTCAGTGGACGTGTGAGCACGATCCCCCTCATCATGACGGACCTTTCGGGCCGGGTCTTCCAGGTCTTCAAAAAACACGTCGGGAATGGGCCCTGTCCAGGGCCTCCATGATCACGTGCTCGGTCTGTGCAACCATCCTTTCCACGGTGTGATGCGACACGACCCGGTCCCTCGATTTCCGCCCCATGGCCTCCAGTTCCCTCGGGTGATTCAACAGGCAAAGCAGTACCCGGCACAGGGACTCGGGGGATCGGGGATCGATCAGGACCCCGGTTTCTCCGTCCTGTACCAATTCGGGGATCCCGCCGACCCGTGTGGCCACCACGGGCAACGCAGAGGCCATAGCCTCCAGCACGGCATTCGGTGAGGCCTCCCGGGTGGGCGTCATGACAAAGACCCACGCCTTTTTCAGGTAAGGCCGGAGATCCCTTTGACCGGGAATCAGGGACACCCGGGATGCCAGGCCCTTTTCCCGTACGTAGGCGGTCAGTCGTCCCTTCAGGGGCCCGTCACCCACCATGTCCAATCGGGCGGTCGGCCGATGCTCCAGGAGCGACCGGAAACCCTTGAGCAGGGTCAAGGGGTCTTTTCTGGCCACCAGCCTTCCGGCAGAGAGGATCCGGGGTTCCGGGTCCTTCATGCCCGGGTCCGGCGCAAAATAATCCGGGTCCACACCGTTGCGAACCACGGCGACCCGCCCCGGATGCACGCCGTGATCCGCCACCAGCTCCTCTTTCAACACAGCCGAGTTGCTGATGATCCGGGTGCTCATCCGCCAGAGCAGCCCTTCAAACTGCCTGGGTTGCGGGTTTCTCCAGCTCGACACGATCACGGGCACCCGGGCGATTCGACCGAAAATCCGTCCCCAGATATTGGGCACCACGGTGAGGGTATATAGTATGGCGGGTTTCTCGTTTCGGATTTTCCTTGCGAGCGCGGCCAGGGCCCGCGGGGTCACCCAGGCATCCCTGGAAAGCCAGGTGACGGGAGCACCGGTCTCCCTGGCGAGGGGGGCCATATCCATACCTCCCCTCAGGACCCAGAGCCGGGGGGCAAAGCGTTCCCTGTCCATATGCTTCAGGAGGTGGATGGCGTATCGCTGCGTCCCCCCGAAGGTCAGGTCCTGGAGCAGGAGGACCACGTCCATGGGCCTTCTCTTCCTTGAATGAAGGACCCTGTAACCGCTCATCTCCTGCATTTGTTCAGCCATGCGGGATCAGTCTATCTGAATTAAACAGCCTGGATGTCCCTGCAAAAAGCAGGTTTTCCAACCGAACACCGGCGGATTCTTGAGTGTAACATATGGATATTGACATGCCTTTTCCCTGCGGCTCAGCGCCTCTGCGCGAGGCAGGGTTTTTACGAAACCACCAGCCTTATGTCTATTGTATGATGATTCGAGACGATTCTTCATCGGTAAAGGTTGCCACATCGTTGCCGGCAATGGTAGTCATTTTCGAAAGGCAGGGAACCGTAACATGGCCAACATGGTCTTCGGCGTCATGGGAGATGCCCGGGGTCACGTGAACCGGGCCCTTGTCGTGGCAGAGCAGATGCCGGAACACCGGTTTCTGTTCGTAGGCGGCGGCAGGACCGTTGAATTGAGGCAGAAGGGATACGCCGTTGAACGCGTCCCCATGGCCTCGACCCTGTACGCACGAAACCGCGTCCATGTCCCCTCCACGGCCCTCTGCGGGGCCCGCGTCTTCATGAAATATTCGCAGACGCTTCGTCGATTGCTGCGAGTGATCTCGGATTTCGACCCGGTTCTCGCACTGACCGATTACGAGTTCTTCACTCCCCTTGCGGCGCGGCGCCTCGGCATCCCCTGCGTGAGCGTGGACCACCAGCACGTGATCACCCAATGCCTGTGCCCCGCGTTCAAAGGCCAGGTACTCAGCCGAATGCTCATGAACCTCCCCCTCCGGGCCATGTACTCCAACGCGGATCACTATTTGATCCCGTCCTTCTTTCCCTGTCCCCCCAGGGATCCGGACCGAACCGAGGTTTTTCCACCGCTCATTTCCCCCATGGTCAAGGCGTTTACGCCGACCGAGGGAAGCCACGTCCTGGTGTATCAGACCTCCCCCACGTTCAGGCGGCTGATCCCGCTCCTTCGCCGCCTGTCTTCCCGGGTGATCGTTTACGGACTGGGCACCCATCCGCGTTCCGGGAACCTGGTGTTCCGGGGGCCGTCCAAGAGGGCGTTCCTCGAGGACCTCTCTTCCTGCCGTTACCTGATCACCAACGGCGGGCACAACGCCATCTCGGAGGCCCTCTATTTCGGGAAGCCCATACTGGCCTTTCCGATCCGTCTGGCCTACGAGCAGTGGATCAATGCCCGCATGGTGTCCCGGCTGGGGTACGGTTGTGATTCCCTGGACCCCAATCCGGAGGTATCCTTGTTTCAACGGTTTGAAACCCGGCTGGACTCGTATCGTGAGACCATTGCGAACCGGGATTTTTACGGCACGGACAGGATGCTATCCCGATTGGTATTCATGATCACCCGGCGGGAGTACCCCTACACGTAACCTGCACTCCGGGAGGGGCCATTGACGTCCGTCTTGCTCACAGGTGCCACGGGATTCATCGGATCCCATCTCGCCGATGCCCTGGTCCAAAGGGGCCATGGCGTGCATCTCTACGTTCGGCGAAGGACGGAACACCTCCGTGTACTCGAAAAAAGAGAGGCAACCGTCATCGTGGGAAACGGTGCGGACGACCGGACCACCCTGGGCAGGGCCCTTGGGGGGGTGGACACGGTCATCCACTGCGCCGCATCCGTCAGGGCCGTGAATCGCGAGGCCTTTTATCAGGCCAATGTGCGCTTTACCGAAAATATCCTTCGACTCATAAACCGGGACCAGACCTTTTTTTTCATCAGTTCCCAGGCCGCGGCCGGGCCTTCCCGTCCGGGCAGGCCCGTGGACGAGACCGTTGAACCCCTCCCGGTCACCGAATACGGCCGCACCAAACTCCTGGCCGAACAGGCCGTCGACCAATGGGGTCAAGAGTGCGGAGGTCACTACCTCATACTCCGACCATCTTCCGTGTACGGTCCCAGGGAACGGGATTTCTACTGGTTGTTCAAGGGGATCAGCCGGGGTCTGGCGGTCATCCCGGGTAACGGACGCCAGAGACTCTCCCTCATCCATGTGGCGGACCTGGTTCGGGCCGTCCTGGCGGCACTCCACAGCGATCGGAGGGATGAGACCTATTTCGTCACCGGGGATGAAAGCGGGTCCTGGCTGGACCTGGTCCGGCTCATTCAGGCCGCCCTCTCCCAAAAACGGGTCCTGGAATGGAGGTGCCCGGCGGCCCTGGCCCTCCCGGCCGCATGGGTCGCAGACGCCGTGTCCCGGGTGATGGAGCGACCGGGTCTCCTCTGCCGTGACAAGGTCATGGAAATGAAGCAGCCGGCCTGGCTCTGCAGCAGCACGAAGTTCAAGGCGGACGTTGACTGGAGCCCCGATATCCCCCTCGAAACGGGCATCCGGCACACGGCCGAATGGTACCGGAAAGCCGGCTGGCTGTAGAAAGCAAGCTGAACGGCATCATCGAGGTAGTGCCCATCCATTATCCGTTGATGATCAAAATGGATCATGAGATGATCCGGTCCGTGGACGATCTCCAAAAAGGCCAAAACGAAATGCATAGAAGCCGGCAGGATGTTGGACCCGATCTGATTCTGGAAGGCGGCAAGGTCCTCAATGTGTATTCGGGCGAAATACTCGAATCGGCCGTAGGGGTCCAGGGAGAGAAGATCTCATTTGTAGGTTCCAACTCCCCACAAGACGAGGCGCCCCTGCGTCTGGACGTTTCCGGCAAGATCCTGGTCCCCGGCTATATCGAGCCCCACTGCCATCCATGGAACATCTACAACCCCGTCTCTTTCGGCGAAGAGGCCTGCCGGTTGGGTACGACCACCCTCGTGTGCGACAATCTCTTTTTCTATTTGTTCATGGGCGTGGAGCTCTTCCAGGAGTTTATCGCATCTCTTGAGACCATGCCCGTCAAGTACTTCTGGTTCATCCGAGTGGTCCCCCAGACCCCCATGGAAGGGGAGGACACCGTTTTTTCAGTGGGGAATCTCAAAAAACTGCTCATGAATCCCCTGGCCGTTTCCGTCGGGGAGATCACCCGGTGGATGGATCTGGTCCACGGCAACCCGAAGATTCTCGAGTGCATACGATTCGCGCGCAGCCTTGGAAAACGGGTGGACGGCCACACCGCGGGCGCAAAGCTCGAAAACCTGGGCATCATCTCCCGGACGGGAGTGGAGTCCTGCCACGAAAGCATCAGCGCCCGGGAGGCGCTCGACCGCCTGAGGCTGGGCCTCCATGTCATGCTCAGGCAAAGCTCCCTTCGGCCCGATCTTCGGGCCCTGCTGCAGATGGTCCGGGAAAACCCGTCCTGCACACGGCGTGTCATGTTGACCACGGACAGCTCCACTCCGGCATTTCAGCTTGAGTCAGGCATGGTGGACCAACTCATCGGGACGGTCCTGGAAGAGGGGGTCGATCCTGTGGAGGCCTACCGGATGGCGACCCTCAACCCGGCGGTCTATTTCGGTCTCGAAGACCGGATCGGCGGGATCGCACCCGGAAGGGATGCGGATATCCTGGTACTGAGCGACCTCCACCACCCCACCCCGGAGACGGTCATCTCCAAGGGGAGGATCGTCGCGGAAGAGTGTGCTCTGAGAGCCCCGTTTCCGGACATGGACCTGAAACGATTTTTCTCCACCCCGTCCGCCCGCATCGAAAAAACCTGGGCCGCAAGGCCGGACTTCTTCGAAATCCCCTGGAGGGATCGAGAACATCTGCAGGCTGTGCGCTTCCCGGTGATCCGGCTCACGAATCCCGTCATCACACGCGTGGAACCGGTGGAGTTTCCTGCAAAGAACGGCCTCCTGCATATCGCGGCCGGGACTGGATTCTGCCGGGCGGCCGCATTGAACCGGCATGGGAAATGGGTGGCAAACGGGATCATTCAGAATTATGCCGATCAGGTGGAAGGGATCGCTTCCACCTTCAACACCGCCATGGAAATCATGGTCATCGGCCAAAACCCGGAAGCCATGGCATGCGCGGTCAACCGGGTGCTCGAGATGGGAGGGGGCATTGCGGCCGTGGAAAAGGGAAGGCCTGTCTTCGAGTTCCCCTTGCCTTTGGGAGGGATGATGTCCGATCGGCCGCTCCCGGAACTGGCTGCAATGGACACCGCCCTCCGGGAATTCCTTTCAGCGAGGGGATATCCTTTTCACGATCCTCTCTACACCTTCATCTTTCTCCCCAACGACTTCCTCCCGGAGGTCAGGCTCAACCGACGGGGCGTCGTCAATATCAGGACCGATGAGGTCCTGTGGCCGGCAAGAAACCTCTCTTGAGGTCCCTCTCCGGCCGGTCCCCGGCCCATTCACCCGGAATACGGAACAGGACGTTTCTCTACTGACCTTGAAGCGGAATATCTCTCTCCATCGGGCAGAAGATGGATGCCCCCGAGGATATGGATCGGTTGCATGTGTCGGCCGGTGGTCAAAGCGTTTTCCTGTACACCCGGTGGCGCTTGTACACCTCCCCCCCGAGCAGTTCCGAGACCGCTCGCATTTTCTTGTTGGTCTCCATCTGGTGATGGGTGTCGACGATCCGCATACCCGCCTTTTTGGCCGACACGATCATGGCGACCATCATCAGCACATCCCCCCCCTTGCCGCGATGCTCCGGTTTGATGGCGCCCAGTAACAGGTCGAGCTGCCGGGTGTTCCTGCGGGCCTTGAGGATGTGGAGGAAGCCGAACGGGAAAAGACGGCCCCGGGCCTTCCGGATCCCCTCGGTCATGTCCGGGATCCCGATCACAAACCCGACCAGTTCCTCCCCGTGCCGAATGCCTTTCAGGAAACGCGGATCCACCAGAGGCATGTAGCGTTGGACCAGCGCATCGATTTCATCGTCATCCATGGGGGCATACCCGTAGATTCCGTCCTGCGTGAAACACTCGTTCATGAGTCGAAAGGCGGGTCTGGCCCATGCCGCGGCCTGCCTCCTGCTTTTGGCCTCGACCACCTCCAGGGCCCCCCGTTTTCGGATCCTTTCATGAAGACGCGTGAAGATTTCCGGGACTGCTTTCGGAACCTCAAACGTGTACGTCACGTAATCCACGTCCTTGTGATACCCATGATCCTCCACGAACCCGGGCATCCAGGCGTAGTTATAACAGGTGGCGATGGTGGCCGGATGGTCGAACCCCTCCACCAGAAAGCCTTCCGGGTCCTGATCGGAAAACCCGTACGGGCCGATGATCGTCGTCATGCCCCTCTCTCCGGCCCAGCGCTCCACATGACTCAGCAGGGCGTGGACGACCCGGGAATCCTCAACGCTCTCCAGCCGTGAAAAGCGGGCGGTCAACACGTTTCGGAGACGGTTATACCGGTGGTTGATGATCCCCATGATACGGCCGACCGGGACTCCGCCCTGAAACGCAAGGAGCAGGATCGTATCGCAATAGGCGAACGCCCGGTTTTTTTTCGGATCGAAGTAGTGCCGCTCATCCAGGTAGAGAGGGGGGACCCAGTTTTTGTGAAGGGCATGAAGTCGTTCGGGAAGGTGGATAAAGTCGCGTAACGCGCTGCGACCCGATACCGGTCGGATGTCCAGCGTTGCCGTCATGTCGAAAACCCGCTATTCCTCCAGCCGTGCCACGATATAATCGACGATATCCTTCACCGTCTTGAACCGTTGCACTTCCTCATCCTGGATCTCCAGACTATACTGGTCTTCCAGTTCGAACACCAATTCAACAGCGGTAAAGGAATCCATTTCCAGCTCGTCGACGAGGACGGATTCGAGCCGGATCTCCTGTTCGTCTTTATGAAGCATTCTGGCCAGGACTTCCATGACCGTTCTCTCGACCGTATCTCTGTTTTCAACCATGCTCGATCCCCCTTGACATCGACGCGCGATTTCATTCGTATTGTCGAAAAATCAGGCAGGCATTGACACTGCCGAAACCGAAGGAATTGGATAACACCGTTCGTATGGTCGCCTCCCTGGCCTGGTTGGGGACATAATCCAGGTCGCATTGGGGGTCCGGTTCGTCATAATTGATCGTGGGCGGGATCGTATGGTGTTGAATGGCCAGGCAGGAAACGACGGCCTCGATCGCTCCTGCCGCTCCGATGGTATGGCCGATCATGGACTTGGTGGAGGAAACGGGTATGTGACAGGCCCGATCCCCGAACGCCGTCTTGATGGCCCGGGTCTCGGCGATGTCATTGGCCCGCGTGCTCGTGCCGTGGGCATTGATATAATCGATGTCTTCGGGATCCAGCCCGGCATCTTTCAGCGCGAGCACCATGGTTCGAGCCGCATCTTCGCCGTCCGCCACCGGCATGACCATGTGGTACGCCCCACTGGTCAGACCGTAACCCACAATCTCCGCGTAAACGCGCGCCTTCCGCTTGAACGCATGATCCGACTCCTCGAGGATCAATGCCGCCCCACCCTCTCCCATGACAAACCCGTCCCTCCGGAGGTCAAAGGGCCTGCTCGCCTCCCGTGGAGGGCATGCGGCCTTGGACAGAATTCGCAGGGCCGAAAAGGCGGCGAAGGTGTACTCGGTCAACGGCGCCTCCGTTCCCCCGGTAACCATCACATCCGCTTCACCGTGCTGGATCTTCCGGAAGGCCTCGCCAATGGCGTGATTGCCCGATGCACACGCGGTGGAGACCACGTAATTCGGTCCGAGAAGACCGTACTGAATGGCGATGTGGGCGGCCACGGCATTCGGGGAGATCTTGGGGACGCAGATGGGGACGACCTTGTGGGAATTCGCTCTCATGGCCCGGATCATTTGTTCTTCGTGAAAAAGGGTGCCTCCCAGGCCGGATCCCATGATCACGCCGATTCTTTCTTTGTCGACCCGCTCCATATTCATACCGCTGTCTTCCATGGCCATGCGTGCAGCGGCAATCCCGAAATGGGCAAAACGGTCCGCTCTCTTTGCGACGCTCTCGTGCATGAAGGCGCGGGGGTCGAAATCCCTTACCTGGGCGGCGACCTTGGACGGCAGGTCCGAAACGTCCATGCCCTCGATGGTGTCCACTCCTGAGGTACCGTTCAGGTTCGCCTTCCAGAAGGCATCCTTTCCGATCCCGTTGGGAGAGACCACCCCCAAGCCGGTCACCACCACCCGGTTTTTCATGGTTTCAATCCCCTGATCCCCTCGAAAAAATGATCGTATACCATACGGGTGTTCATTTTTCCATGCCGGAGTCTTCCACAACTCCCTTCCACTTCACCCGATAACGGATATTCCTCCAGGTGATTTCCATGGAAAAGAGGGTCCGCATGTGGGCCCAGGCCGCCATGGGAGGGGCCAGGAAGGCGGCGGCCAGCCAACCCCATGGGGGTCCCGGCTCGGGGTGCAGGGTCCGCATCACGAGCGCCAACACCGCAAACAGGCAGAGGAATGTGAGGCAGACCAGTGCCTGGACGCCTGTCACCCACCCTGGGATGGCACCGATGACGCCCATGGCGGCGAGGATGAGGATGCCGGAGAAAAGATAACAGGTCAACCCTGCCGCCACCCAACTCCCGGGCAGGCAGACCTTGAGGTAGAACCACTGACGGACGAGCCATTGAAGCCAGGCCTCCACGGTCTCCCCGTTGATGGGCGTGGTCATGACGGCCCCTGGACTGAGACCCGTCTTGATCCGGTGTTTTTTCAGCAGGGCGGCCAGGGATACATCGTCTACGACCGTCCGGGACCAGATCCGCTCCACTCCCAAACGCTCGAAGGTCTTCCGCCGGATGGCGGTGCCGCCGCCCCACGGCTGATTGAAAAGGGGGATCCCTTTGGTCAGGTACAGGCCCAGGATGGTGAAGGCATGCCCCAGGGTGGGGACCCGGTGGTCCCGGGGGATGCCGTGGTGATACCCGGAGGTGACCTCCACCTCTCCCCGAACCACCGGCGCCACAAGGGCCTTGAGCCAGTGAGGCGGGGCGATCCGGGTGCTGTCACAGAAGACCAGGATCGGGGGCCGGTGTCCCAGGGCCGCCACCCCCCTGAGGAGGTTATGATTCTTCTGGCCGCAACCGGCGGCCTTTCCACTCAGGATGTGTTGCGTACCGGGGTGAGCTTCGACGGCCTCTGCAATGACAGGCGATGCCGGGTCCTCCATGTCCCGGGTCACAAAAACCAGTCGGAACGATGGGTAATCCTGGGACAGGAGGGAAGAAACCACCTCGGACAGTTCGGGAGCGGCCCCGGAGGCCGGAACCACCACGGCCGTGTCCGGCCACAAGGCGGTCGAAGGCCCTGCATGAATCCGTGCCTTCCGCCGGATCGCCCTCCCGCCTGCCGCGACCAGGCAGGCGGCACCCAAGAGGCACAGTCCCATGAGGAGGAACAGGATCATCAATCCGCACCGCACCAAGGCCCATATTCACGGTATCATAGGAGGTGAAGCTCTTTCCCGACGCGTTCAAACATGTCGAGGGCAAAGCCGATCTGCGACGTGGTGTGGGTGGCCATGACGCTCACCCGCAACAGGCTGTTCCGGGGCAGGACCGCCGGCGGCAGAACCGGGTTGACAAAGATCCCCTCTTCATCCAGGCGCTTGCACATCATCATGAGGGTGTACGCATCATCCACATAGACCGGGATAATGGGGGTTTTTGAATCGCCGGTGGAAAAACCCAACTCGGTCAGCCCATCCTTCATCATGCGGGTGTTCCGCCAGAGTCTCTCCAACCGTTCGGGCTCCCGGCGGATGATGTTCAGGGCGGTCAGAGCGGCTGCCGCCGATGAGGCCGGCATACTGGCGCTGAAGATGAAGGCGCGGGCGTGGTGCCTCAGGTAGTCGACGGCATCCCGGTCGCCTGCCACGAATCCGCCGAGGGAGGCCAGGGACTTGCTGAAGGTCCCCATGATGAAGTCGACCTTGTCCGTCAACCCGAAGTGATCCGCCGTTCCGGCGCCCTCCCTTCCGAGGACCCCCAGTCCGTGGGCATCATCCACCATCAAGGCGGCCCTGTACCGTTCCGACAGGGCGACCAGTTCGGGAAGACGGCAGACATCCCCTTCCATGCTGAAGACCCCGTCCACTACGATGAATTTTACTTTGTCTTCGGCGGTCTCCGACAGGATTTTTTCCAGGGTCTCCATGTCGTTGTGGGGGAACCTCTCCGGCTTGGCCATGGACAGCCTGGCGCCCTCGAAGATACTGGCATGGTCGCACGCATCCATCAGAACGACATCGTGACGATTCAACAGGGTGGCCATGACGCCCTGGTTCACCTGGAATCCCGTGGAAAAAAGGACCGACGCCGGCTTCCCGACCCAATCGGCAAGAGCCTCTTCGAGTTCGATATGGATATCCAGGGTCCCGTTCAGAAACCTCGACCCCGCACAACCCGTGCCGTACTTGTTCAACGCCCGGACAGCGGCCTCTTTCACCTCCGGGTGGTCGGTCAGGCCCATATAACTGTTGGACCCCAGCATGAGCACCCGCCGGCCGCCTTTCAGAACGACCTCCGTACCCGGTTCGGAGACAATCTCCCGGAAATAAAAATAGAGTCCCATCCTCCGGCCTTCTTCGGCCAGGGTGAAACGACTGATTTTTCCAGCGAGTCTTTCGGTTAACATATTCTCGGCTCCGGACTAATACCCCATCAAACCGCAGCACCTCGAGCAGACCGGCATGAGCCCCTCCGTGGACAGGCTCCGCCGAAATCTCCGGTAGGCGGGCGCGTTCCACAGGTCCGTGACGGTCGACTCCTTGACGTTTCCGACCACGTAGTCGTGATAGTCCCGGCAGGGCGACATATCTCCATTGCTGTCGATCTCCACCGCCTGAAAGATGGAAACACACTGGTCGTATCCAAACCGGGCACTGTGATCCGAAAAGTAGGTCCTGAGGTTATCCGCCCCCCGAATGGGGGGGATGACCGTGATCGGCGGCGTGGACCCATAGCGGGACCGTTTGGTGAGTGTCTCCAGTTGCCGTTCAATGATATCACAGTCGTCCGGCTGCCAGTTCCCGATCCAGCCCCGGTGGAGGGTGGGACGACGGTCGAATCGCCTGGCAAAATCCCGCTCATGTTCTTCGGCCCGTTCTTCGTCGATCCACCAGGACAGGTAAAAGACGAAAAAATCCACCTTGTCCCGAAACCGCTCATAAATGTCCTCGAGGTGGCCGGCATTGTCCCGTGAAACAACCGTGAGCGAGGCGATCAGGGGCAGATCCCGTCCCAGACGTCTTCGCATGTCGTTCACCGACACGAGCCCGTCGAGGATCTGCTGGAAATTGTCCCCTTTTCCGGCCGACGGCCGGAGATGGTTGTGCAACTCCGCCCGGTGCCCGTCAATGGAGACCTGCAGCAGGAACAGGGGCAGGTCCACGAGAAACCGGGCCGACGCGGCCAGATGGGTGCCGTTGGTCGCGATGGACACGGGCAATCGGAGGCCCGTCGCTCCCGTCATCACATCCAGAATCCCGTCGTAGAGCATGGGTTCCCCGCCCCACAGGTAGACCAGCGGGTGGTGGCCCTGCCTGGCCATATCGGCAAACAGATCGACATATCGCCCTGAAGGGACCTCATCCCGCCTCAAGGCCTTTACATCCCGGCCGTGCAGGAATCCGCGTGGTCCCCACTGGCCGCATGTGCGGCACCTCAGGTTACACAAGTCCGTGATGCGGATACTCACCTGGCGGATTTTCCCGGCCTCCCCCCGGTTGAAGCGAGGGTGCATGGCATTGAAACATGTCTTCTCCCCTTCCAATCGGAGCAGTTTGGAGGCAATCCACGGGTGACGCGCGATTCGGGCAAAATGGGTCAAGGCGACCCAGGGACTGATATGGCTTCTTCTGAAAGAGTGGGTTCCGTGCATCCTTTGTGATGTCCTCGTTTTTTCCGCCGGGACGGATTCAGTTTCCATCCCTATTCATTATCCGAAATCACGGGGGGACACAAGGGCATGCCGTCCCGGTTGAATCCCCGTTGAAACGCGCCGCAGCCGAATGGACATTCAAACAGGGCTTCATGTCCCAAGGTTTGGTGACTCCATTTCGATCGATGCGTTCTTCCCCCTCTTCGTGCACTTCGTGATCTTCGTGGGTTAAGAAGCAACTGTTTCACCACGAAGGGCACGAAGAACACGAAGGAGGCAGTGGCAAAATTCCGGGTGTGTTCTGTCGCAGTACGTATGGAAAAGCCTACTAAGGTGGACCTTGGCATCGGCCGGCGACAGGCAAGGACGAAAAAAACCGGTCTGTTCCATGGGGTTTCCATCACGCACGGGAAAATGTTTGACACCCGAGGGTCTTTTGACTAATTCATTTGAATTCAGGAATATTCCCTTTTCAATGCTCTCGCAAAAACCCGTTCCGCCGCCGCTGGCAAGGCCACAACCTTCTGGAAATCCAGAGGTAGATCTCTTGATCCCGGGCTTTTTACGACTCCATCTTTATTTTCGGGGTGATACCACGGACTCACTCCATCGGCCGCATCCTCTCGAGCGGAGACACTCGAGCGATTCGGGGGTGAATCATGTCCCGGCCCGGCCCCATGGTTCATGCCCCCCCAAGGATCCCATGGAACCCGGCATGCAAACGGCCCTTTCCCTGTGAGGTGGTATGTGATGCACCAACGATCTTTCTCTACCCTCTCTATTTTGTTGTTGTTTCTATGTCTTCTTTTTCCCCAATTCCTGATGGCCCAGGAGCCCACCATTTCTCTTTCCGACGCCATATCCAAGACCCTCGAATTCAATCCGGGCGTGAAAATCCAGGAAGAACAGGTGGTCCAGAGCGAAGGGACCCTCCAGACGGCCGCCGGACAGTTCGACTGGGTCGGTTTGGGCTCCGCATCCCTGGAGCAGGAACGACATCACTTCAATGACTCGGACGAACAGGATGGCCGGCTTGCCACCTTGATGGGGATCCGGCGGGTGACGGACAGCCGGCGGGAAGAGGCCGCAACCTACTCCCTGGGATTGAGAAAGCAATTCAGGGAAGGCCTCATTTTCTACCCTTCCCTCTCCAATGCGGATGTGGAGGATTTCAGTCAGGACATCCAACTGGAGAGCCGTTCGGACCTGCACGTTGAATTCATCATCCCCCTGATGCGGGGGCTCGGAAAAGAGCACACCGCCGCCGAAGAGATGGCGGCTGCGTCCGGTCTCCATGCGACGGAACTGCTCTCCAAACACAATATTTCCGAACGCATCTTCCTGACGTCCATATCCTACTGGAATTGCCTGGCCGCGCTGAGGACCTCTCATATCCTGGAAGACACGGGAAAACGGGCAGAGGAGGTCTACCGGCTGGTGGATCAACTGGTTCGCGTGGGTGAGATGGAGCCGGCCATAAACCGGCAGGCCCAGGCCAAGTTGTATGAGCGTCAGGCGGACATTCGGGACGGCCGGTCCTCGGTGTATCTGGCGAGACAACGGCTGGCAGTGGCCATGGGTTACACGCCCGAGGAACTGCCGAAGGCCCCTCTGCCGGAGGGCGGTTTTCCCCCCATGTTCAACCGGTCGCTGTTGGACGACGAGAGGACCGGGCGGTACATCGAGATCGCCCTGCAAAAACGGGGGGACTACCTGGCGACCCTCACCAACGTGGGGACCCATGAAATCCTGCTCGAAAAGGCAAAGGACGACATCAGGCCGAGACTCGATTTCACATTCCGGTTCGGCATGACGGGTTTCAATGAACGGGACGATTCGAGCCGGTATTTCCGTTCCCTGTACCACGATCACGCCGGCCCCAATATCTTCGGCGGCCTGACCCTGGAACTTCCCATGGAGAACAATGCCGCCAAGGGGGAATTCATCCGTCGAAAATCCCTGATGCGGGAGGCGAAACTGACGGCCGAGGAACTGTCCAACGGCATTGCCTCGGACGTCCTCATGTCCGTGGATAGACTTCGATCGGCCATTCAGGAGGTCGATTTGGCCTTCAAATCGGCCGAGGCCTATCGGGATGCGGCCGACCACGAAAAGTTCAAGGTCCAGCAGGGGGAGGCCGCACTGAACAACCTGATCGACATGGAGGATCGATATTTCACGGCCAGGGCCAGGCAGATCGAGGCTATGAGAAAATATGCCGTGGCCCTGTCAGACCTCCGATTTGCCACCGGGACCCTCCTGACCGAGGAGAAACGGTCATTTCGGTTCAAGATGAACAGCCTGATGACGGTTCCGTTAACAGGCCCAACCGCCGTAAATGAAGAAGGCTCAAAATGAAAAACAAGATCTTTCCGGTCGTGTTGATCCTATCGATGGTCTTTGCGGGAAGCACGTTGGCCCAGGATAAAATCGGCGCCCTGGGGCGCATTGAGCCGAAGGGAGGTATCGTCGACCTGGTGGGCCCGGCGGGGGATATCATTGCCGAGATCACGGTCCGGGAGGGCGAGACCGTCAAGATGGGAATGCCGCTGGTCGTTTTCAAGAGCAGGGAGCCCTACCAACTGGAGGCCGACCTGGCCCGAATCGCGGCGAGAGAGGCCGATGAACTGGGGGCCAAATCCATTGCCCTTCAGAAGGCACGAATCCGGGAGGCCGATGAACTGGGGGCAAAGGCCATAGCGATTCAGGGGAAAAGGGTATCGGCTGCACAGTCGGATTATGAATTCGCCCTGAGGCGATTGAAACGGTTTCAACAGGCGGACGCGCAGTCCATCTCGGAGCAGATGATGGATGAGCGTGAAAACCTCGTTCAGGTGAGCGGCGCCAAACTGGATTCGGCCAGACACGAGATGAGCCGTCTTGCCCTGAATCGGGAAATCAGTGTCGCCCTGGCGGAGCAGGAACTGGAACGCCTGAAATTAAACCGCGAAATCAACATGATCCGAACCCAGAAACAATTGGAATTGGCCATGGAAAAACTGGAGCGTGCCGGCTTGAATTCCCCCATGGACGGGACGATCCTGGAAATCCTTCAGAATGCGGGAGAATCGACCGGAGGGAGACCCATCATTCGAATGGCCGATCTGGAGAATATGTGCGTTGTAGCGGAGGTCTTCGAAGGGGACCTGTTGAAGATCTCCCCGGGTGTGAAAGCGACGGTTACAGGCAACGCCCTGCCGAACGCCTTGTCCGGAAGGGTGGAATCCATCGGCCGAATGATCAATCCCACCAACCGGACCGCCGACGTCACGATCCGCCTGGATGACCCCGCAGTCGCATCCAGGCTGATCAACATGGAGGTGGATGTCTCCATCGAATTCTGAGGTCTTCGGAGAGGCTGTCCGGCCGCTCTTCCATCGCATTTCAAGGTCCCGCTGTGCCGGGCGGGAAGGGATCGCCGCAGCATGACCATTCCCATCGCCCGAAAAAACGTCTTTCAGAACAAGAAGCGAGCCGCCGCGGCCGTGAGCGGAATCGCGTTTTCCGTTCTGCTGGTCTTCATGCAACTCGGATTTCTGCAGGGGGCCAGAACGGCGGCCGCGGCCCTGTTTGAACGATTCCATTACGACCTGGGGATCGTATCGGAGCGCTATAAATTCATAGGCGCCCCGGATCGTTTTGACAAGATGCGCCTCACCCAGGCCCTGATCGTCCCTGAGGTCGAATCCTGGATGAGCCTGAACATATCCAATGCCTGGTGGAAAGACCCGGACACGGAACTCTCATCCGAATTGATGGTTTTCGGAATGACCCTGGATCAAAGGTTCATCAAAGACCCTGCGATCCGGTCCGGCATGGACGGCATTCGGAAAAACAACACGGTGCTGGTGGACACCTACAGCAACCCGGGTTACGGCGATCTGAGCGTCGGCCGTGAGGTGGAGGTCAACGAGAAGACCGTGACGATCACGGGGCAATTCAAGCTGGGCGTCTCCCTCTTCTCCGACGGCTGCGTCATCGTGAGCAACGACAACTTCTTCCGCCTCACCGGGAACGACCCCCGTGAATTCAACTACGGCTTTCTTCGGATCGATCAGGATGCCGACCCACAGGTCGTCAAGGAAAAGCTGAAGCGGATTCTTCCGAATGACATTCTCGTGTTTACGCGGGAGGAGATGATTCAGCAGGAGCAGGATTATTTCATCTCGGTCAAACCGGTCGGAGTGATTTTTCAGACGGGCGTGGTGGTGGCCTTCATCGTCGGCGTCGTGATTCTGTTTCAGGTTCTCAACACAGACATCTCCAACCGGCTGAATGAATTCGCCATACTCAAGGCCATGGGGTTCAAATCCTGGTTCATCTACGGGATCGGTGTTCAGCAGGCCTTGCTGTATGCCCTGATGAGCTACTTCCCGGCCCTGGGATTCGCCTACATCGTCTTCAAGGTGGTCCATGCACTCTCCAAAATGCCCATGGATTTGACGCCGGCCATGGCCCTTTTGGTTTTTTCCATGAGCCTCACCATGTGTGTCATCTCCTGTATCCTGGGTCTGCAAAAGGTCAGGCGAACCGATCCTGCGGAGCTCTATTGATGTTTTCTTCCACCCACAAGATCTCCGTCGCCCGAAAGATGCTCCTTCACAAAAAGACCCGACTGGCCATGTCTCTGAGCGCCATGGCCTTTACGGTGGTGATCATGCTGATGGAGATGGGTTTTTTCAACGGGATCAACGACAGCCAGGCGAGGCTGGCGACTTATTTCAACGCGGACCTGGTCATGATGGATATCCGGAGCATTCACCTGAACAAATACGCCACCATGGCCCGGAGCCGGTTGATGCAGGCCATGGGGTTTGAAGAGGTCGTGGAGGTGGTGCCGGTCTACAAGGGGCTGGTGGGGATGAAAAACCCCCAGACCGGTCTGACCAAGGTGATCTTTGTGATGGCTTTCCCGCCCGATTCGAATCCGTTGAAGCTCCCCAATCACGAGTCGGTGCGGGCGGCCTTGAAAAAGCAGGGGACCGTGGTATTCGATGCCAGTTCCAGAAAAATATTCGGGAAGGTGGAACCGGGACAGGACATCGAAATCAGAGACCGAACGTACCGGGTGGGCGGTCTTGTGGAGCTGGGTCCCAACTTCAGCATTGACGGTACCATCCTCATGTCCGATGCAACCTGGCTCTGGGGCCGGTGGGAGCAAGGGAGCGAAAGGGTCGCATACGGCCTCGTGAGAACCCGACCGGGCAGCGACATCCCCGCCTTGAAGCAGCGGATCCTGGATCGACTCCCGAAAGACATCCTTCTTTTGACGCCCGAGGAAATCCGGAAAAGGGAGGTGCTTCACACCATCAAGGCGGTCCCCTTGGGCGCCATTTTCGGTGTCGGCATGATCATCGGGTTCATCATCGGCGTGATTATCTGTTATCAGATCCTGTACAATGAGATTACGGATCATATGCCCCAGTACGCCACCCTGCGGGCCATGGGGTTTTCCGACCGGTTCCTCCGAAAAACGGTCGTTCAGGAGGCCCTCTGGCTTTCCGTTCTGGGCTTTATCCCCGGTCTGGCCTTTGGGTATCTCCTCTATGGCATGATCGAAAAGTACACCGGGATCCTCATGTTTTTGACCACCGGAAGGATCGCCCTGATTTTCTGTTTTACCATCGTCATGTGTGCCATCGGCGGGCTCATCGCCGTAAAACGGGTGACCTCGGCGGACCCCGCATCACTCTACTAGGGAGGAATCGAGTTGAGTCCATCCGCGTCTCCCACGTTCGTCATACGGGACGGGGCCGTTCGAGCGGCCATCGAGATGAAGGGCATCAACTATGCCTTCGGCGAAGGGGAGAGCCGCAAGCAGGTGCTCTTTGACAACGAACTCCGGGTATTCCCGGGGGAGATCGTCATCCTGACCGGGCCTTCAGGGTCCGGCAAGACGACCCTCCTGACCCTGATCGGTGCGCTTCGATCCATCCAGGAGGGGAGCATGAAGGTCCTGGGTCATGACCTGGGGGGGATGAACGCTCGAGGCCTCCAGGAAGTCCGCACGAACATCGGATTTATCTTTCAGGCCCACAACCTGTTCGAGTCCCTGACCGCCTTTCAGACCCTGGCCCTGGCCATGCAGCTCTATCCCTACCCCAAAAACGAATTCAAAGAACGCCCGGCCCAGGTCCTCGCCGAACTGGGTCTCAAGGAACGGATGCACTACAAGCCGGAAAAACTCTCCGGCGGCCAGCAGCAGCGGGTCGCGATCGGGCGCGCCCTGGTGAACCACCCCAAGCTCATCCTGGCGGACGAGCCCACTGCGGCACTGGACAAGGACACGGGCCGGCAGGTCATTGAGATCCTGCAGAAGCGGGCCAAGGAGGAAGACTGCACCATCATGATCGTCACCCACGACAATCGCATCCTGGATGCGGCTGACCGGATCCTCAAGATGGTGGACGGGTACATCGTCTCCGACGTGGTGGTGTCCGACTCCATCGTCATCGGGGAATTCCTTCGAAAGAGCCGGATATTCAAGGACGTGACCCCCACGGTGCTGGCCGGTGCGGCAAAGGCGATGAAACTGGTGACCTATTCCGCGGGCGACTTCGTGATTCAGCAGGGGGAAACCGGGGACAAGTTTTACCTGATCCGTTCGGGCACCGTGGAAATCCTGAAGGATACCGAGGGCCAACTCAAGTCGTTGGGAACCCTGGGCACCGGTGATTTTTTCGGAGAACTGGCGCTCCTCAAGGACGAACCCCGCGCCGCCACCATCAAGGCCCTGGGGCCGCTGGAGGTCTTCATCCTGCCCAAAGACAAGTTCGACGAGGTGGTCCGAAGTTCCACCAACTTCAGGGAACAGCTCAAAAAGGAATATTTTACGTAGGACGGCCGTGCAGAAAGACAGGGCGGCACGGTCTATCGGAGGAGGTAAGAAACGGGTGGGTGTGTGAGAAGTCTGGGAAAGACACGGAGGGAGGGGCGAAGACCTCGAGGGAAGAGGAAGGAGCGCCCGGGAACGCCTTGAGCACGGGTCGCTTTTTGAGTCAAAAGAGGGTATAGTGCATGCGGTCGTTGAAGATCACTCGGATTTGAATGAGACCGGGACAAGAGAGCGCCCCGAACATCTTGCGGACGCGAAAGGAACATGGCATGAACCCAAACGAGACGCCCCAGGATCGCCTGGCCGTTCTCATCGATGCGGACAACGCACAGCCCTCCATCACCGAGGGGCTCCTGACGGAAATCGCCAAGTACGGGATTGCCAGCGTCAAACGGATCTACGGGGACTGGACTACGCCCAGCCTGGGTGGATGGAAGTCCGTGTTGCTGGAACACTCCATTCAGCCGGTCCAGCAGTTCCGGTACACGGTGGGGAAAAACGCCACCGATACGGCCATGATCATCGATGCCATGGATCTGCTCTACACCAAACGGTTCGACGGGTTCTGCCTGGTCTCCAGCGACAGCGACTTTACCCGCCTCGCCTCCCGAATTCGCGAGGAAGGACTCACGGTGTACGGATTCGGAGAGCAAAAGACCCCGAAGGCCTTTGTCTCCGCATGCGACAAGTTCATCTTCACCGAAGTCCTGCGCTTCCAGGGAGACACCGGCGGTTCCGTCAAACGGAAGACGGCCTGGGAACTGAAACAGGACGCCAAACTGGTGAACCTGCTGAGAAACGCCCTGGAGGCGGCCTCCGACGACAGCGGTTGGGCCCACCTGGGAGCGGTGGGCAGCAACATCGCCAAGCAGTCGCCGGAGTTCGATCCCCGGAACTACGGGTTCAGCAAGCTCGGGGAACTGGCTTCGGCCATCAGTATCTTTGACGTGGACGAACGGGTCCAGAAGGACGGCCACTCAAAGACCATCTACATTCGGGACAAACGGAAGAAACCCAAAAAATAGAATCACCGGCCCATGCACGAGCGACCCGATTTGCTTGAATGCGGGCCGTGACCTGATGGAATGTGAGGTGACCCCATGCTCCTGATCCGAAAAGGGAAACGATCCCTGCTCGCTGTGGCCATGATCAGCGCCTTGTTCCTCGGCCAATCCCATGCTGGAGCCGAATCTCCGATCCCCGTTTCCCGGGGCCAGACGATCTACGTTCCCGCATACTCGCACATCTACAGTGGGGACAAGGAAATCCCCTTTTATCTGGCCGTGACCCTGAGCATTCGAAACACGGACCCGGATCACCCCATTTCCATCCGCTCCGCAGACTATTTCGACTCCAAGGGAAGCCGGCTTCAATCGTACGTGAACGATCCGTCTACACTCGGGCCCATGGCCACCATGCGGATTGTCGTGAAGGAATCGGACAAGGCCGGGGGCTCGGGCGCCAATTTCCTGGTCACATGGGAGTCCGACGTGAAGGTGACGCCGCCGATCATCGAGTCGGTCATGATCGGGACCCAGACCCAACAGGGCATTTCATTCACCTCACGGGGCCGGGTGATCCGCGAAAGGTCCGCACCGGAAGACTGAAAAACCCGCAGGGAGACAAGGAGGGGTCATGGGAGCGGAACAGCGGACGGCACTGGTCACCGGGGCGAGCAGCGGAATCGGCCGGGAAACGGCCCTTCGCCTGGCACAGGAGGGTTTTCACGTGATTGCCGCCGCGCGAAGGATGGATCGCCTCGAGGATCTCGCCGCCCGGGCCCGGGGGATTACGCCCCGTGAGGTGGACCTCTCCCGACCCGAGGAAACCGAGTCCTTCTGCCGCTACCTGGAGGATCTCCCTGAGCCGGTCTCCGTGCTCGTCAACAACGCCGGGTACTGCGTGCGCGGGGCCATCGAGGACGTCCCCATGGAGGCGGTGAGGCGTCTCTACGAGGTGAATGTCTTCGCCCTGATCCGGGTCACCCAGGCCTGCCTCCCCGGGATGCGAAGGCAGAGACAGGGGACCATCGTGAACATCAGTTCCATTGTGGGAAGATTCACCTTCCCCACCAGCGGGGTCTACGCGTCCACCAAGCACGCTGTGGAAGGCATCACCGACGCCCTGCGCATGGAGCTGGCGCCTTTCGGCATTCGAGTGGTCGCCGTCCGGCCCGGCCCCCTGGCCACGGAGTTCAACGACGTGGCCAACGAGTGGACCGGGGACCTCATGGCCCGGACCGACCCGGACTACCGGCCGGTCTACCAGACCGCGGGATCCAAGGTGGGAGAACTGTTTGCCGGCCTTGCGATTCCCGGCCCCGACCTCATCGCCGGCCTGATCGTCGAAGCCGTTCGGTCCGACGAACCCAAGGCCGTTTACTCGGCCGGACCGTTCAGCGAGGAACTCCTCGGAAAACGGGCCGATCTGGACGACGACGCATTCCACCGCTTCATGATGGATCGCCACGGCCTGACCGATCTCACGGTCTGACCGGCGATTGGGAACCCCGGGCGCGCCGATGCCGCCCGGGATGTCCCGGGATCCTCACCCTTCGGAGATCGTCACGCTGGTCATGCGGTCCCCCTGCCGAATGGCATCCACCACGTCCTGCCCTTTCACGACCCGGCCGAACACGGTGTGTTTTCCGTCCAAGTGGGGCTGAGGGGAATGGGTGATGAAGAACTGGCTTCCGTTGGTGTTGGGGCCGGCATTGGCCATGGAGATGGAACCGGTCTCATGCCGAAGGGGATTCCCCCGGGTCTCGTCCTCGAACTGGTACCCCGGCCCCCCCATGCCGGTGCCCGTGGGATCGCCTCCCTGAATCACGAAGTCGTCGATGACCCGATGGAAGGAGACCCCGTCATAGAAACCCTCGCGCGCCAGGAAGACGAAGTTGTTCACGGTCTTGGGTGCATGCTCGGGATAGAGTTCCAGTTCGATGGTTCCTCGCGGCGTCTCCAGGCTTGCCCGGTAGACAATGGCCGGGTCGATCTGCATGCCCGGCGGTGTGGTCCACTGTTTCCCACTCATGGTGTATTCCTTTCTGATCGGATCTGTAGTAAGTCCCGCCCCAACGGGCCGGGTGGATTGTCCAAGGAAACCTCAAAACGGCCTGAATGGCAACCCCCGGGGCCGGTTTTTTGCCGCCACGCGTTTTCGGGGCCGCTGCCACGCGACCCGTTCGTCCCTGCCGTGGATGAGAGAAAGGGAAAGGCTACCAACTGGGGGGTGTATTGACGATGATGATCACGCTCTCCCACTTCCCCGGGTTGACCCAACTGTGAAGGGTCTCACTCCGGTAGTGCATCAGGTCCCCTTCGTTCAGGTGATACTCCTGGTCGTTCAGGGTGAAGAGGACCTCTCCCCGAATGACGTAGACCATCTCCTCCCCCACGTGGGCCATGGGGACCTTGCGGCCCTCCCCGGGCGGATTGACGTAGAGCGTGGCCTGAAGATTCGAGCCGCTCTTTCGAATCAGGGCCTCGCAATACGCGGACGATGTCTCCACGGTCAAGGGGATCCCCTCGCCTTTTCGCGTGATCGTGCCCAGCCGGCGCCCGTCATCCTCGCCGAAGAGCCGGACCATGCTGATACCGAGAAACTCCGTGATCTTCTTGAGATTCTCAACGGAGATGTTCGCCTTGCCGCACTCGAGCTGGCTCAAGAAACCCACACTGAGCTGGGTAGCCCCGGCCAGCCCCTCCAGGGACATGCGCTTTTCCTTTCGCACGCGGCGAATGACATCCCCCAGGCGAAGCTCCTCCCCGGGAAGATCGTCCATATCGGGTGGTTTCATCATGATCTCCTGAAGCTTTCTTTTTAGTATTTCGAATGTCTCCGTGTCAAGGACTTGCGTGGACGGGAGCCGGGAACCGCCCTTTTCCCCTCTCGCCGGAAGGGCGAACCTCTTTTGCGCGGCCTCCTCCTGTCCGAAAATCAAGGCCGGGTCCATCCCGCCCGTGAGGAAGGCGTGGGTCATGTGAACGGCGTTCATTTTCAAAATAGTAAAATAATCTTGATATATATACCGGTAAAGCGATACAATCGTTTCAACCCATTCGAAACCATGCTCCCCCTCTCCCAGGAGCCCCCATGATTCGACTCAAGGTCACCGTAGAGCACATCGACGGGTACTGCAACCAGCCCATGCTGGTCGGGGACCACTTCATGGTCGACGGAGGCCGGATCCTCGTACCCGAGGGCAAACACATCTGCATGTGGGCCCTTCAGAGCATGATGCCGATCTTCCCCCTGCTCCAGAGGCCGGCCGGAGGGAGCGGGGACTGGACCGACAAGGTGAACCTGTTCTGCTGCCCCGATCCCAAGGGCAAGGTGCATTACCGCATCGAACGGATGGAGGTCCCATGATCGTCATCCACCCCGAGCAGTGCTCCGGCTGCGAGCGTTGCCAGGTGAACTGCTCCTTCTTTCACACCGGGCGGGTGGGTCGAAGCCGGTCCCGCGTCAAGGTCGTCAAGATGGAAGACCTGGGCCTGGACTACCCCGTGATCTGCCAGCAGTGCCGGGAGCGCTATTGCACCCGCTGCCCCGAGTCCGCACTGGAGATCGGCCCTCTGGGCCAGATCATCCTCTCCCCGACCCTCTGCACGGCCTGCGGGACGTGCGAGACCCTCTGCCCCATCGGCGCCATCGAGCTCTACGACGACATCCCGTATGTCTGCGACCTCTGCGGGGGCGCCCCCCGGTGCGTGGCCGAGTGCAATATGGGGGCCGTGGAGTTCGTGCCCGAAGAGACGGAAACGGTGAGCCTCGAGTCGTTCAAGAAGGAGAGTAAAGGTCTGAACCCGGAGGCCAAGCGGGTCCGATTCGCCCTGGACCGGACCCGGGAATGTCGCGAGAACTGGAAGGCCTCCATGGGAGGGTAATATGCTCCACGGATACGGCGGACACATCCTGCGCGTGGACCTGACCCGCGGCTCCACCATTCGGGAAAAGAGCGATCCGCGCTACCTGCAGAAGACCATCGGCGGCCGGGGACTGAACTCCTGGCGGCTTCACGACGAACTCGACCGTGACATCGACCCCCTCTCCCCGGAAAACATGCTCCTCATCGGGGTGGGTCCCCTCACCGGGTCGCTCCTGAGCGCCTCGGCCTACATGACCATCTCGGGAAAGTCCCCCATGACGGGGATTCTCGGGGATTCGGCGGCCGGCGGGTTCTTCGGCCCCGAGCTGAAGCAGGCCGGGTACGACCAGATCGTGATCACGGGTCGATCCGAGACCCCCTGCTACCTGGCCGTTGCGGACGACCGGGTGGAGATCCGGGACGCCTCCCACCTCTGGGGCAGGGACCTGTGGGAGACCACGGCCGCCATCCGCAGGGAACTGGGAGACAACGCGGTCCAGGTGGCGGCCATCGGGCCGGCGGGTGAAAACCTGGTCAAGTTCGCCACCGTGGCCTGCAACAACAACCGCATGTGCGGCCGGACGGGCATGGGGTGCCTCTTCGGGTCCAAGAACCTCAAGGCCATAGCCGTCCGGGGCACCACCCCGGTCTCCATGGCCGACCCCCTCGCCTTTCTGGATCTCAGCCGCGAACTGGACCGGCGCATCCTGGATCACCCGGAGTGGCAGAAACGTCACGACCTCGGCTCCCCCCTGCTCATGAAGGCCTTGAACGGCATCGGAATCCTCCCCACGAATCACTTTCAGAAAGGCATCTGCGAGTACGTGGACAAGGTCAGCGGTGAGACCCTGGCCGAGACCTACAAGGTCAAGAACAAGAGCTGTTTCAACTGCAACATCCACTGCTCCCGCTATTACATCACCCCCGAGACGGCGGCCGAAGGGCCCGAGTACGAGACCCTGTGCAGTTACTCATCGCGCATCGGAGTGGATGACCTGGGGTTCACCCTGCGAATGGCCTCCTTCCTGAACCGGATGGGCATGGACTCCCTGAGCAGCGGAGAGACCATCGGCTGGGCCATGGAGTGCTTTCAGCGAGGCCTTCTCGGGCCGGACGACATGGACGGCATGGACTTCACCTGGGGCAACCAGGAGACCGTGGAAAAGATCCTCGGCATGATGGTCCGGCGTGAAGGGATCGGAGACGCCTTTGCCGAAGGGACCCGTTCCCTGTCGCATCGGTTCGGCCGGGGAACGGAACCGTACGCCCTTCACGTCAAGGGGCTCGACATTATCTGCGGAGACCCCCGCGGCATCAAGGCCTTCGGGCTGACTTACGCCATCGCCTCCCGGGGGGCGGACCACCTTCGGGCCGAGCCCTTCTTCGAGCTGACCGAGCGATACGACGAGGCGGAGCGGAGATGGGGCATTCGGGACATCGCGGACCGGCTCTCCAACAACGGCAAGGCCGTGCTCGTGGAGCACACCGAGCGGCAGGCCCTTCTCACGGATTGCATGACCATGTGCAAAAACATCGGCCTGTCCATGGACGTCCTGGACTTCGAGTTCGCCTCCAGGCTTCTTCAGGCCGGCACGGGCATGAAGTTCACCCCGGACCGCGTGGACACGAGCCTTCGGGGCATCATCGACGCCGACCGGAGGATGAACATCGATTTCGGCATCGACGCCTCCACGGACACCCTTCCCCGGCGCTTCACCCACGAACCCCTGGAGGAAGGCCCTTCCAAGGGCCAGGTGGTGCCCATAGAGCACATGGTCAAGGAGTATTACCGGCTGCGCGGCTGGGGCCCGGACGGGACCCCACCGCCGCGATAGTCGATCCGGAACACCCGAAACACCGCCCGAAGGGACGCTTCCCGCTCCCATCTGTTCTCTCGTGTCGACACCGTACGGACCGCGGCCAATGGGGTCGCGGCCGAAACGGTTCCATGGTATGCTGTATCTTTATCCGCCTGAACACCAAGCAAGGAGGGAGACCATGAAGAAGACGTGTGCAGCAGTACTGACCCTTTTTGCCGCAGCCCTCTTCATCTCGGGCACGGCATGGGCCGCGGACGTGAGCAAGGGCATCCATGTGGGCAACGCCGGCGCCTTCACCGGCGACGCGGCCGCTCCGTGCATGGAGATCTACAACTCCTCACAGATCGCCGTGGATGAGTGGAACGCCAAGGGGGGTATTCACGGCGTCCAGATCGAGCACGTCATGGGCGACGACGCCATGGACCCGGCCCAGGCCCTGAACGTGGCCCACAAGTTCGTGGCGGATCCCCAGATGTTCGGCGTGGTGGGGCCTCCCATGAGCCACACGGCCCAGGCCACCCTCAAGGCCTATGGGGAAGCCGACATGGCCTGCATCACCACGGCCGCGTCCAAGCCGGAACTCAGCGAGCAGGGATACACCCACTTCTTCCGGGTCAACGCGCGCAACGACGCCCACGGGCCCAACTGCGCCCGTTTCATTGCCGAGGAACTCAAGGCCAAGAAGGTGGCCATTCTCAATGAAAAGGTGGCCTACACCGTGAACCTGGCCACCCAGACCATCAAAGGCCTCAAGGAAATGGGCGTCACGGACATCCTTCAGGACACCATCGTGGGAGGAGCCAAGGATTACTCCGCCGTGATGACCAAGGTCAAGGCCTACAAGCCGGACGTCCTCTTCTTCATGGCCACGGCGGCCCCGGACCACGCCATCGCCGTCCGGCAGATGAAAGAGTTCGGCATCGATGCCCTCTACTTCGCCACGGAGGGGGGCCGCGACAAGAAAGATTTCATCGAGGCGGCTGAAGGGGCAGCCGAAGGGGCCTACATCTACCACTTCTCCCCGGACATCTACGCCATTCCCGAGGCCAAGGGCTATATCGAGGCCTTCGAGAAAAAGTACGGGAGCATCAGCGGGTTCGGCCCGCCGGCCTACGAGGCCATGAACATCCTTCTCACGGCCATCGACCGGGCCGCCATGGATGGCAACATTACCCGGAAAGAGGTGGTCGAGAAGCTTCACGAGGTCAAGGACTACAAGGGGATCCTCGGATTTCCCATCACCTTCGACGAGAAGGGGGACCTCAAGGGAGGGGCCACCTACTTCTTCAAGGTGGAAAACGGCGACTTCAAGCAGGTCGGCCTCATGGGTGGCAAGTAGGCATCGCCCCCCGGCCCGGGTCCGGGCCGGGGGTTCTGTTGGTGTTTCTTTCTTGCCACCAAAGCAGAAAAAGGAGTTTTGCCCTGATTTCAAAAGGTTAACTGCCTTTTGTGCCTCAGGTCTTCTCTGCGCCTTTGCGCCTCTGCGCGAGATATAAGGGGTTCCGACCCGACCCATGGACATCTTTTCCCAACTCCCCCAGCAGCTCATCAACGGCCTCACCCTGGGCGGGGTCTACGCGCTCATTGCCGTGGGCTACACCATGGTCTACGGCATCCTCTTCATGCTCAACTTCGCCCACGGCGAGGTCTACATGATCGGGGGATTCGCCGGGTGGTGGGTCCTCCACCTCCTGACCTCCGGGAACCGCCTGGTCATGAACGCCGCCCTCGTGATCATCCTCATGATCGTCGCGGCCATGGCCGTGAGCGGCCTGGTGGGGGTGATCTCGGAACGCCTCGCCTACCGCCCGCTCCGCAAGGCGCCCCGCATGAACGCCCTCCTGAGCGCCCTGGGCGTCTCCATCTTCCTTCAGAACCTGGTCCTGAACTTCCAGGGCGCCAAGCCCCGCTTTTTTCACGTCTCGGCCCTCATCCCCGAAGGGCTCCGTGTGATCGAGGTGGGAAACGTGGTCTTCTCCTTCATGCGGATGCTGGTCATCGCCGTGAGCTTCCTCTTCATGGGCATTCTGACCTACGTGGTGAAGAAGACCAAGGTGGGCAAGGCCATGCGGGCCACGGCCCAGGACATCGAGGCGGCGACCTTCATGGGAATCGACACGGATCGAATCATCGTCTTCGTGTTCCTCGTGGGGTCGGCCCTGGGGGGGGCGGCCGGCACTCTGGTGGGGATGCTCTTCACCCAGGTGGACTACTACGTGGGGTTCCAGGCCGGGATCAAGGGGTTCACGGCCGCGGTCCTCGGCGGCATCGGCAACATCTTCGGCGCCATGCTGGGAGGCATTCTCCTGGGTCTTCTGGAGGCCCTGGCCACCACCTTCTTCCCTTCGGCTTACAAGGACGTGGTGGCCTTCACCGTCCTGATCGTGGTGCTCATCTTCAAACCGTCCGGACTCCTGGGCGAGAAGATTCGCGAGAAAGTCTGATGGCCGACGTCTTCGTGGAGCAGGGGGGGCAACGGAACCGGCGGATCGCCTGGGTCGCCGGCGCACTGATCCTGCTGGCCGCACTTCCCCACCTCATGCCCGACAACTACTGGCTCCGAATCTACGGCATGACCGGGATCTACGTCATGCTGGCCCTGGGCCTGAACGTGGTGGCGGGGTTCGCCGGGCTCCTGGACCTCTCCTACGTGGCCTTCTTCGGCATCGGGGCCTACACCTTCGCCCTGATCTCCTCGTCCCAGTTCGACCTTCACGTCCCCTTCCTGCTGGCCCTCCCTGCGACCGCCTTCATCACCATGGGGTTCGGACTGGCTCTGGGCTCCACCAGCATCCGGCTCAGCGGGGACTACCTGGCCATTGTCACCCTGGCCTTTGCCCAGATCTTCAAGCTCCTGCTCCTCAACCTGGACCAGCCCATCAATATCACGGGCGGAGTGAACGGCATCTTCGGTTTCGATCCCATCTCCATATTCGGCCTGCGCCTCATGTCCCCCGTGGCCTACGCCTACCTGATCTGGGGGGCCGCATGCCTCACCATCATCGCGAGCCTGCGTCTCAAGCGGTCCCGCTACGGCCGGGGATGGGAGGCCATTCGGGAAGACGAACTCGCCGCCGAGGCCCTGGGGGTGAGCACCACCTGGATGAAGCTCAAGGCCTTTGCCGGAGGGGCCTTTGTCGCGGGCGCCACCGGGGCCCTGTTCGCCTCCTTTCAGGACTCCGTCTTTCCCAACAACTTCGACTTTCCCCAACTGGTCATTGTCTACTGCATGGTGATCCTCGGGGGGCTGGGCAATATTCCGGGGGTGATCCTCGGGGCCGTGCTCCTGACGGTCCTTCCCGAGTTCCTGCGCGAGTACGGCGCCTACCGGATGATGTCCTACGGGCTGATCCTGGTGGTGCTCATGGCCATTCGGCCCCAGGGCCTGCTCGGCAACGTCGGGTTCCTGTCCCGGAAGAAACGACGGCCCGACAAGGACGACACGGGCACGCTGCGCGCCTCCACCGACCTCTACTACACCGACTCCACGCCCACCGCCGAGACCCGCCCCGTACACACCGCAGGGGACGGCGTGGCCTTGGAACTGCGGGGCGTGACCATGAGTTTCGGAGGGCTCACCGCGGTGGAGAGCCTGGACCTTCAGCTCCGCGAGCGCGAGATCCTGAGCGTCATCGGACCCAACGGAGCGGGCAAGTCCACGGTCTTCAACATGATCTCCGGGATCTATCCGCCCACCGACGGAAGCATACGGTTCATGGGCAAGGAGATCGGCGGGCTCCGGCCCCACCAGGTGGCCCGGGAGGGCATCGCGCGGACCTTTCAGAACCTCCGCCTCTTCACCCGCATGACCGTCCTGGACAACGCCAAGGTGGGCCGGTTCTGCCGCACCCGGTCCGGGGCCTTGTCCATTCTGCTGCACCTCCCCCGGTTCCGGCGGGAGGAGGCGGAGACCGACACACGGATCCGGGAGATCCTTTCCCTGTTCGGCGGGCGACTCACGGGGTACCGCTTCGACCAGGAGGCCCAGTTCCTCTCCTACGCCAACCGCAGGCGTCTGGAGATCGCCCGGGCCATGGCCACGGACGCCCAGGTCCTTTTGCTGGACGAACCCTCCGCCGGCATGAATCCCCAGGAGACCCTGGAGATCACCGAATTCATCCAGCGGCTGCGGGACCTCCACGGGTACACGATCCTCCTGATCGAGCACAAGCTGGGCCTGGTCAAGACCATCTCGGACCGGGTGATCGCCCTGGACTACGGTCGAAAGATCGCGGAAGGTACCTATGATGAGGTGGCGGGCAACGAGCGGGTCATCGAGGCCTACCTGGGACGAAAAACGACCAAGACCGGGGGCCCACGGCCCGGTCGCGACACCGAGCAATAGCATGGAAACCGGATCCCATTCTCAAAAGAGCCCCCGGAATCGAGCGCCGATCCTGGAACTCGAGGGCGTGGACACCTTCTACGGAAACATTCAGGCCCTCTACGATATCCACCTGGAGGTCCGGGAAGGCGAACTGGTCTGCCTTCTCGGCGGAAACGCCTCGGGCAAATCCACGACCCTCAAGACCATTCTCGGCGTGTGCCGTCCCAGGCGGGGGGAGGTGCGCCTTCAGGGCGAACGCATCGACCGCATGGCCACCAAGCACATCATCGCCCGGGGCGTGGCCATTGTCCCGGAAAACCGCCGGATCTTTCCCCTGCTCTCCGTCCTGGAAAACCTGGAGATGGGCGCCTTTCTCCGGAAGGACAAGGACAACGTTCAGCGGGACATGGAACGCATGCTGGAACTGTTTCCGGCGCTCCAGGCCCGGCTCCACAACCCCGGCATGACCCTCAGCGGAGGCGAACAGCAGATGCTGGCCATGGCGCGGGCCCTCCTCAGCAACCCCCGGGTACTGCTCATGGACGAGCCCTCCATGGGACTCGCTCCCCTGCTCGTGGACCAGCAGTTCGACCTCATCGAGGACGTGAACCGCCGGGGAACGGCCGTGCTGGTGGTGGAGCAGAACGCCAGCATGGCCCTGTCCATCGCCCACCGGGGCTACGTGCTTCAGACCGGCGCCATTGTCCTGGCCGACACGGCCGAGAACCTGCTCGGCAACGCGATGATGCAGAAGGCCTACCTGGGTGGGGAAATGGGGTGAGGAGCAGCGGGTAAGGTGGTGAGCTGGTAAGCGAATAAGCTGGCAGGCTGAGTCCGTGACATCCTGATGGGTGGGTACGCCCGCAGGCCCTCTCTGTTCCCAAGGCCGTACAGGTCCCAACCCTGTCACGGGTTCTGGTCCTGTCGGGATCGCTATCGAAATCGGGATCGAAATCGTGGTTCATCCAGAAATCACGCCGTCTTTCGCATCGCTTGAGGAGAAACCGTACGCGGCACCTGACTGGTTTGCCGATCCCATGGGATTTCGATTTCGATAGCGATCCCGATAGCGATTTGGATAACACCCATACTGGGTTTCTCTTTCCTCCTCAATGCAGCACCAGGTCCCAACCCCGTCACGGGTTTTCTCCTTCCCCCTTGACGGGGGAAGGTCGGGAAGGGGGTGGTCAGGCGGTCAGGCAGTGCCTTTTCGCCACCCCCACCCTGTCCCTCCCCCGTCCCAGGGGGAGGGGGAAAAGGAACCACCCTGTCCCTCCCCCGTCATGGGGGGAGGGGACCCAGCCTCCCAGGCCCGCGGCTAAAAATGGACCCATCGTCCAGATGGAGGTCGGGAAGGCGGTGCTCAAGGACTCGCCCTGCCCTTTGTCTCCCCCTCAACAGCTCAACGGCTTACCAGCTTACCAGCTCAACAGCTATATTTGTCGCCTCGGGTTGCATTTCCTGATCAAAACCTGAATACTACGCTGGGTTCCGTGCTCTCTACGCCTCCACCGAACCGTCCACCGCAGTTCCTTGGCCTCTCCGGCCGGGAGAGTGCAAAGGGAAGATCATGGGGGATCAGGGCGGAGGGTGAACGAATCCGCGATGCCATGTTGAAACAACCACTCGGCCGTATCCACCCGGAACCCTGTTCGAGCCTTGAAGAAAAAACGCGCAAAAAGAAAAAAACCGAGTCCCCCTCCCGCGCTGGTGGAGAAGCCGGCAACGCCTTTTCCATGGGAACGGCTCTGCCTTGCCCTCCTTGTCGCCCTGTCCCTCTCCCTCTCGGGAACCTATCTCTATCAGCTCCACAGCACCGGACTCGTGGACATGAACTTCCAGACCAACCTCGATTCCTACACCTTCCATGTCCGGGGAATCTCCGCTTCCCAAGGCGATCCGACCTGGCTCAAAGAAAAGCAGGCGGTCTATTCCGCGATCGTAGGGGGCCTTTACGCCCTGTTCGGCGTGAACCCCCTCTGGGTCCTTATCCTCCAGGTCCTGCTCCTTGCCTCCGGTTGTGTGGTCCTCTATGCCCTGGGCAAGAAGGTGTTCAACCCCACGACCGGCCTGCTGGCCGCCGGCCTGTGGGCGGTCTATCCCGTTTCCATTTACTATTCCGGGTTCATGCTCCGTGCCGTACTCATTGCCTTTCTGAACCTTCTTCTGATCTATGTACTCACCCTCTGCCTCGAGAAAAAACACCTGGGGCTCTATGTCCTGGCCGCGGTGATATCCGCCCTGACCATTTCGGGTCGGTACAATAACATCCTGTTCATCGCTGTCTTTGTCCTGTGGTTCGTCCTGTTTCACCTGGGATACTGGAAAAAGATCCGTTCCCTGAACCCCCTCTTTCAAGTGGGCATGGCCCTTCTCATCCCCATCCTGGGCTGGCTCATCTGGTCCCAGAGCCATAACGTGCCGCACATGGTCCAATGGACCTCCGGGAACAGCTACGACTCCACGGGGTTCTACTGCAAACCCACCGACGGCGTGATCCCTATTCTCTCGGTTGATTTCGTCCTGAGACAGCTATACAAGGGCTTTCTCTTCTTCAACACCTATGAGGCCCCCAATAATTTCCATTACGAGCTTTTCCGTGAAAAGCTCCCTCTTCTTCGATTCCTTCCCCTCTCCTTCGGCCTGATTTTCTCGCTCTCCGTTGCGGGGTTCGTGGCCGCATTCAGAAACAAAAGGCCGATCACCCACCTCGCGCTCTTTGTCGCCTGCTACACGCTCTCGGTCATTCCCTTCTTCATCGCTTCACGCCACCGCCTGCCTTTCGTGCCGGTCCTGGTCCTGATGGCCGCATACGGCATCCGGGAGATCTATACCGCCATCCGGTCCAAGAGGTTTACGCGGCTTTCCATTCTGGCGGCCTGTCTCGTGCTCGCGTTGCTGTTCACCACGTGGACGCCCGACTCCATGAAACGGCCCCAAGACGAGTTCATCGCCATCCACAGGCTCCAGTTCGGCAATATCTATCTTCAGCACGGCAAGACTCGGGATGCCATGGAAGAGTACCGGCGCGCCACAGAGGCCTATCCCGGTTATTTTCCGGGGTACTACAACCTGGCCACCATGTACGATGCACAGGGCGACTACGTCCAGGCGATCGAGCTGTACAGCAAGACCCTGTCCTTGAATCCTGAACACGCTGAGGCCTATTTCGGGCTAGGTAAGTGTCTATTCATAGTAAAGCGAACCTATGAAGCCCGGGAGATGCTGAAAAAAGCTCTGACATTAAAGCCAGAAGATCCCTCATTTCACGGTTTGTTCGGGACGATTCTCATGGAAAGGAAGGATTACGCCGGCGCCGTGGAGGCATTTCAAAAGACCCTGGCCCTCAACCCGGACTTTGCCCAGGCCCATTTCTCCCTTGGAAGGATCTACCTGGAGCAGTTTCAGGATCGCGTACGTGCGGCCTTTCACCTGCGGCGGTTCTTGCAGCTCTCGCCCGATGACCCCCATCGCCCGGCTATTGAAGAGGTGGTCCGGGGACTCGGGGAATAGGTTCATAGTCCGTTACGATCTCCCGGAGCTTACGCCGAATGGCGGCGCCGTCGTATGACTCGGCCGCGTGCAGGAGTTCGTCGATCCGGGTCTCCAGGAGGCTCGCATCGCACGGGTCGTCGCGATAGACCCGAATCTTCTCGTGGGAAGTCCGCTCGACGCCCGCCCCTTCGGGGAAGAGTTCTTCCACCAGCTTCTCTCCGGGCCGAAGTCCGATGAACCGGATGGAGATGTCCCGCTCCGGTTCCAGCCCGTGCAGCCGGATGAGGTCCCTGGCCATATGGAGGATCTTGATGGGCTCGCCCATGTCCAGGACAAAGATCTCCCCCCCCTCTCCCATGGCCGCGGACTGGAGGATCAGCATGGCCGCCTCGGTGATGCTCATGAAGTAACGAGTCGCCTCGGGATGGGTGACGGTCACCGGGCCTTTACGGGCGATCTGATCTTCGAAGATGCCGACTGCCGAACCGGAACTGGCCAGGACGTTTCCAAAACGCACCGACATGAAACGGCTCTTTCCGCTTTGATTCATGGATTCCACCATCATCTCGGCCACGCGCTTGGTAGCACCCATGACGCTGGCCGGGCGCACCGCCTTGTCGGTCGAGACGAGCACAAAACACCCCACCTCAGCCTCCAGGGCTGCGCGGGCCAGATTCCGGGTGCCCAGCACGTTGTTCAGCACCGCCTCCCTGGGATGCCGTTCCTGCATGGGCACGTGCTTGTAGGCAGCGGCATGGAACACCATCCGGGGTTGCCATTCCCTGAACACACGCGCCACGGCCTCCGAATCGCGTATGTCGGCCAGCACGGGATGAATCGGCACGTATTCAAAGCGCTGGCGACACTCCATCTCCACGGAAAAGAGGCTTTTTTCGCTGAGGTCCAGGAGTGCCACGGCTTCCGGACCGAAACGGCATATCTGCCGGACCAGTTCCGAGCCGATGGATCCTCCGGCCCCGGTCACCAACACGCGGGCGCCTTGCAGGAAACGGCCGATCTTCTCCCGATCCAGCCTCACCTCTTCACGGCCGAGGAGGTCCGCCAGATTCACCTCACGAACCGAGTTGACCGACACACTGCCGTCGATGATCTCTCCCATCCTGGGGAGGATCAGATAGCGTTTGCCCGTCTCCTCGCAGGCCTCCACGATCTTTCGCATCTCTTCGCTTTCAACCGGGTCGACGGCGATGAGGATCTCGTCAAAGTCGAGCCGAATGCGCCGGATCATGTCGATCGGACCGATGACCGGAATCCCGTGAATCGTCTTTCCCTGCGCGGCCGGGTCATCATCCAGCAGGCCTACGGGATCCAGCTTGACGTCGGGATTCTCCCGAATCTCCCGAATGACGTTCTCCGCCCTGTCCCCTGCGCCGATGACCATGACCTTCTTCCATCCCCTGGTTCCGCTGGTGATGGCGGGGAACCACTCAAATCCCGTGCCCCGCGCAAAGTAGAGCCTCACGAGCATTCGAAAGCCTGCAATGGCCACCAGGGTCAGAAGCCCATCCGTGAGAAGGACGGTCCGGGGATACCCGATAAAGCGATGCAACATGAATACGGCAAACATGATGACCAGGGAACTGGTGAACACGGCCTTGGCTACATTGAACAGGTCCTTCACGCTCGTGTATCGCCACATGCCGCGGTACAGGTGAAACAGGGCAAAGACCGCCAGCTTCGCACCCAGGACCAACGGCCAGCTCTCCTTGAAGGAGATCATGAATCGGTCCGGGATGGAAAACTCGAACCGCAGGAGGAAGGCCGCATAATAGCAGGCAACAATCAGGGCCCCGTCCAGGACGAGGACCACAAGGATATGGGATCGAAACAGCCCTTTTCTCATGAGACCTCCTTCGGCGCCTCCGCCCGGTTGAGGCACCCCGGAATCCGGCCCCTCTTTTCTGCGCTCACAGCGCCCGACCAGGCCCAGGAGGAACGCCGTCTCGACCCCAAGACCCAGAATGATCAGCCACGTGGTGTGGGCCGGCCATGCAACGTAGACAGCGGCCCAGACCAGTCCGGTCAGGGCCAGGCCGGCATAGACAAGGGTGACCGCGCCGTGGCTCATGCCGGCGATCACCAGCCTCTGGTAGATGTGGGATCGATGGGGTGACGATACGTCCTCGCCTCGAGTCAGGCGACGAATCACGGTGTATGCCGTGTCGAACACAAAAGGCCAGACCAGCAGCACCCCGGCCAGGGGGACCCAGTCCCGGGGGGTGTGGGGCCTCAAGAGGCTGATCATCATCAGGGGGAGGACCGCGCAGTTGTACCCGAGAAATACACTCCCCACATCCCCCATGAAAATCCGTGCCGGCGGCCGGTTGTGGATCAGAAACCCCAGGCTGCTCCCCGCCAGGATCAGCCCCAGGAGCCCGACAAAAGGGAGGCCGATCATATGGGCCAGGACAAACCACCCCAGCCCGGCTACCACCCCCTGAGACCCGGCAATCCCGTCGATCCCGTCCATGAAGTTGTAGGCGTTGGTCAACCCCACGACCCAGAGAAAGGTGACGGGCAGGGCAAGCCACCCCAGGCTCACGTGTTCCAGGATGGGCAAGGTCAATGACTCCCACGGACCCAGCATCCATATGGCCAGTACGGCCGCCAGCGTGTGGGCCGCAAAGCGAAAACCCGTGGGAAGTCCATGGACATCGTCGTACAGGCTGACCAGGGCAAGAAGCCCGGCCCCAAAGGAGTACAGGATCACCTTCCCCAGGGACAGCGAATCGCTCACAAGCCCCCAGAGACACCAGACGCCCACCAGGGTGACGACGGCAATGGCCACTCCCCCGGCCGTGGGAACCGGCCGGGTGTGGGAACTCCGCTCGTTGGGGACATCCAGGAACCGTCGGCCCTCGGCCCAGCGGCGGACCACGGCCACGCCCACATAGGAAGCGGCCAGTGACGCCACAAACGCCAACGCTCCGATCGTAAAGCTCATCCCAGGGCCCGTCCCCTCGCGTCTCTTCGGTTCTCCCTGTACCACCGGATCAGTTCCGGCAGGGCCTCCTCAAACGACATGGACGGCACGAAACCGAGTTCGCGTTGAATCTTCCCGCCGCTGTACCAGGCCGGCCCCAGAAGCTTCTGCAGGGTATGCGAATCAAAGGGGACCCGCCCCGGCAGGACACGTCCCCATGCATCGCCCACCCCGGCCAAGGCCTTCAGCAACCCCACAGGCATCTGCCACCGGGGCACCCTCTTGCCCAGGCCCCTGCATACGGCCTCGTAGATCTCTCGGGTCGTGTAGGGCCTGGCATCCGTGACGATGTAACACCGGCCCCTGGCCGCAGGCCTTGTCGCCGCCAGCAAGGCGGCGTCCACCACGTTCCCCACGTGCACCATGCTCCTGCGATGATCCATTCTCGGCATGGGAGGAAAGAGACCTCGGTCCACGGCGGCGATCATCGTCATGAGGTTTCCGCGGCTCCCCGGCCCGTAGACCATGGGGAGGCGAAGGGAGACGGCGTGCAGGTCATGCTCACCGCCATACTCCATGACCAGCCTCTCGGCCATGAGCTTGGATCGGCCATAGGGCGTCTGCGGCCGAGGGATACACGATTCATCCTCGCACCCACGCGTCTCTTCCCCCGCGGCCTTGACGCTGCTGAAAAAGACGAATGACGTCACTCCGGCCTTTGCCGCCGCATCCAGCACGTTCCGCGTACCCTCCACATTCACGGACCCGTACTCATTTTCGTCACGTAGAAGACCTGACACAGTCGTACTGCATGCAGCAAGGTGGAAGACCGTATCGCAATCCTCCCCACACGAATCCATCCGCTCCCTGTCCCGGATATCCGCCGCCACGGTCTTTACATCACCGGGCCAGGCAGGCCTCTCAGGGGGTCTCCTCACAAGGGCCCGCACGGAACAACCCGATTCCAGCAACCTTCGAACCAGGTGCCTGCCGATGAACCCATCGGCCCCGGTGACCAGAACCCTGTTCATCCTGCCCGCTCCAAGGCCCGCCGGCGGCAGGTCCACCCCTGCTTACAGCCAGGCTGATCAGCAATCATTGTATTCCCCTCGGGATACTCTCACCAGGGAACTATCTACCTGAAATTTGAACGTAATGTCCAGCATAACCGACATCGTGGCACCGCTCCTGAATGATTCAGACAGGCGGATCACGGATCAAGACTTGACCCTGGAAAGGAACCGGGGCAACCGGATACTAACCGGCTATAGCGTATTCGCCCCATTCCAATCGCCAAGTCCTGCTGGGGGCTAAGACCCTCGCTGACCCTGAACGGCAGGAGACGTCAGCGCGACCGCAAGGATTTCCAGGCCCTTGGGCTTGGTCTTCGTCTGACGGAAAAACAGCTTGCCAACTCCATGGAGCGGCTCAAGGCACGAGTTGGGAGATTATATTGGATCGCTTGTCATCATACGCAAAAGAGCCCATAAGGCCTGAAATGCCCTATGAGCTCAATCCAAATCCTTCTGGCTGTCAAGAACGGGTCACATGGCCTGCCTCAACACAAGCCTGCTATGACCGACACATGAACCTCCGAGCACGAAACAAAACCCGACGCTTGACTTGATTCCATGTGAGAAGCCTGAACCTGATCAAAAGGTATAGCTTCAGGGCAAGCAACCGACCGGGAGATACGTCTTTCAAAAGAGACAGGAAAAATCTGTCCAACCCGCTCAAGGGAGAGAGCACTCTCCGAAAAGAGTCGAGATAGTCCTGCTTATCGTCGGCACCCTTTTCAGCCGTAATGACCGCCATATCGTAGAGCCTCTCCCTTCTCCACTGCTTGATGTAGTCGGAAGGGAACATACCCTTGTGTGTGGTTTTCATCAGCCTTTCAGCACAATCCAGAAACTCAAGAGACTGCTCGGGGTCTGCCAGGGCCTGAGTTGAATATGCACTCCTGACTCTCCGCCAGCAGGCCAGAGGTTCAGGGATGAAACACGCTCCGTACCGCAACGCCATCACCATGCAGACGAATGAGTCGGAGTAAGGCCCCAACTCCGAGGCAAAGCCGCCTTCGTCCACCAAAACCTGTTTTCTGAATACAGCCGTATTGCCCATGAGCCAGAACCCGTGACGGCGCATCAGATGAATGGCCCTGAGAGGATCTATATAGCCTTTAGGTCCCACAACCGGGCTTGGCCAAATCCCTTGCTCCCTACCCTCCTCATTCATGACTGTTGCCAGGGATGAGCAGAAAGCGGCCGGAGGATATGCTTTCATGAGCGATAGGGATTTTTCAAACAACCCAGGAAGGACAAGATCATCTGCAGTAGCGTACACGAGGTACCGGCCCGTGGCGAGTTCAAGCCCCCGGTTCAGGCACGCGATCACCCCTTCGTTCCGGTCGTTTACGATCAGGCGGATATCGGGATTTTTGAGGGCGTATTCTCTAAGGATCCGGACGGAATCGTCCGTAGAGGCGTCATCAATGATAAGGAACTGATCTGCTTGGAGGGACTGCCCGAGAATGGCCTCGATGGCCTGGGGAAGGAAACGGGCATAGTTGTAACTCGTGAGAACAACGGTCAGTAATGGGCCCCTGTCCTGAATGCTGCCCATATCTCTAACGCTTTACAACGAGTCCCTGCCCAGTGGGCAATTCAAGGATATGGTATCCTCTCGATTTCATAAACCTGTCCTCTTCCCTCTTTTGCCGAACGTATTCCAGCCAGCCGTAATCGTCGAATACGATCATTCCTCCGGAAACGACCCTGTCGAAAAGCCTGTCAAGCACGCCGACTTCGGCTGTGGGGGAGTTCAAGTCAATGTGGAGGAATGCGACACGATCAGGGGCTTCTTCACTCAACACATCAGGCAACACGCCTTTGATGACTTTGACATTCGGGAAGACCTTGAACCGCTTTTCAACCTGAACATGAAGACCGGGTATACTGTATTCCTTATTGGCAAAATCAAAAAAATTAGGGTTCAGAGGGAAATCATCGGCTGAGGAATATTTATCCGAAAACCCTTCAAACGTATCGTAAAGGAAAAAAGTCCTGTTTCTGTCCTCAAAACCGACCGCACTCGCGACCACCCAAGACATATCTCCCTTGAAAACACCACACTCAACAAAATCCCCCTCGACTTCAAGGGCACAGCTCGCAGCCCAAACCAGGGTATGCAGTCTCCAGGCAATGCCGTCAGGGCCGCTGTACTGGTCGTAGACATGAGATCCTCTGATTGCGCGGACGGCCTCACTGAATGTTTCATCTTCATAAAACCCAGCGCTTTTGTCCAGGGACAGAAGTCTGTCACCCCAGAATACGGAGCGATGTTGCTTGCGCAATACATGCTGCACAGTGCCGTTTACGAAACTGGGAATCTTTTCAGATCCTGCCAGAAGTTGATTTAATCGGCCGTGCTTGATGTCCTCCAATTCGTTCCGTAGCGAAGCTGCCTCGTCCTGTAAAACCTTTCTTTCTTCAAATAATCTTTCCCGTTCCCCCCTCAGGGCCTCCATCTCTCTGTGCAGAGATTCCCGTTCCGCTCTCAGGGACTCCATCTCTCTGATTAGGCCCTGACGTTCCCCAAGAAACCCTCCCCGCTCCTCCTGCCAAATGGAACGTTCATTTTCAAGCTCGGCCACCTTGATCGGGGCATAACCTTGTTTTTCCATTTGGCGACGTACGAAATAATCCAGCATGGGACCGTTCCTCTCAGTCAACTCGGCTCAATGACTGGTTAACAAAAAGATAACATGTCCAACTGATAGCAGATTTTGAAATAGCCATGAATCTCTTAGCCATGTCATGCAATCCTCTACCGCCCCAAACGCCTTCTGAATTCGCGGTATCGGTCCCCCTGGTACCATTTCAGGGGACGGCATATCACTTTACTCAGGGCAACCAGATTACCGTGATCAGTCCCCCGAATCCGGTAAGTCACCTCAAGCCTTCCTCCCCGAAGGGCAATAACGTCCCGGGGAATGATACACCAGTGCCACAGGTTTCCTCTATGATTCATGATCTGCTGTTCTCTCGTCTCCCTGCCATTTACCGCTACTTCCAGACGATTGATGACATCAACAGGGGCTGTGTGAACCAGCGTTTTGAAAATATAGGACCGGCCTGGCCGTATCGAGAGGACCAAGCGCGCCGTTCCATCAGGACCCAGAAAACGCCACCGCTGTCCTTGTTCATTGCTATCGATCTTGCCCCAGCCTGTGCCGAAAAACTCTTCGGCTAGACACAAGTTGACCCGTTTCAGGAGTCCCTCTTTTCTTGGTCTCTTTGCTTTGGTCGAAAAATAGAATCGCATTGCCTGTCCAAGGCCGGCTCGCCCTCGGTGCAACAGGGCTGACATCCTGACCCTGCGTGCCACCTTTGATGAAACCCTTTCAACTTGCGCCCACTCCGAGGAAAAGGGCCCTTTATGGACCCGGATCGGCATCTGGAAGAACCAGTGGTGGTGCAGGCTATCATAAAAAGGGTTGGCATTTACCACGGCCCATTTTGCGTAGTTCCATGCCGACACCGGAAAACCAGCCCTGATTTCCGCGTTCGCGTCTCCCATATCTTTCTGTGATAACTCAAAGCAGGCGAGTTCATCCGAGTCTCTCACCACATATATGTCTGACGAGTTCGGGCAAGCCCTGTCGATATAATCAGCATCAATGGTGATTCGGGGGCTTATAAACCGAACAAGAGGATTCACCATGATCGGATGAAGATAAAAACATCTGGCCAGAAGCCCTTCATCATTCACAGGCCAATAAGCGTGAATGGGAAAGCTGGTCAAGCCCGGCGCCCAATAATAGGAACGCTCGATCGCATGGAGATGTCGAATACCTACTTCAACCAACTCCCGAGACGAAACCCTAAGAGTTTGGTTCTCCGGTGAATAGAATCGATTACGGAGTTCTTCGCCTCCCGTCTCCCTGACCATCCGAAGAGTCAGCACCATGACCGCACGGTAGCCTCGATGCTTCAGGGTCATTATCTGTGAAAGTGCCCCGTCAGCCAGAACAAAGTCGGGAGAAAGGAAGAATAGGGCCGCGTTTTCGCGGTCGGCCTCTTCAATGGCACGGTTATGGAAACGCATCAGGGGCGAAAACTTGTCTTCCTGGTCACCAAGATCAACCTCGATAATCTCAGTCGCAACCAGGCCCTTCAGTTTTTGAAAGGCAGGATGCCTTCTGATGTAATCTCCATCCCCCTTCATGGTATATATCTTATAGAGTATTTCTCCATCCCCGGCGATGCTCGGAATATTTTTTTCCGAAAGCTGGCTGGGAAGTGAAATATCTAAAAAAAGGTCCAGGTAGGCACGCCCCCAGACCGCCATGATGATGTGCACTCTATTTCCCAATTTTTGTATCGCTTATGACTCTTCCTGGTGATTCACTCTTTTCCTGAGGGCGTAGGATAGAAGCCCCATTATCGTCATTGAATCCTTTATCTCTTTTTCCTCGATCATACCCAGACATCTGTCTATGGGAATCCATGCCTTTTCCACAATTTCTCTTGGATCTGGTCCTTTTTCTTCCTGGAACTCAAACTTACTGCAAATGAAAATTCGCGTGTAATTGTCCAGGCAGTCCAGTGTAATATTATATCCAAGAAAAGGGATCAATCTCATTGCCCGGATTCCTGTCTCCTCGAGGCACTCGCGACCAGCGGCCTGCTCCGGCGTCTCATCCTTCCTGACAGCACCTCCGGGTAATTCCCAGGATAGTCCATTCATCAAAAAACGGTATTGACTCACCAGCAGGACTTTTTCTCTTTCAATGAGCATGACCGAAACACGTTCCCCCATTTCAGTCACGAAGTATTCCTTGGTGAAGCCCTGAAAGTGTACACAAGTTCTATACATGCGCGTATACTGATTTTCAAAAATGGACTCTTTTGGACCCCTTTTTTTTGGCAGATACAAGCTCTCTTTCTTATTCAATCAATGCCCCAGACTACGCTAATTCAGCCTAGTATTTGTCTCTTCATAAATCCAGCGATGCTTTTATATGGCTTTTGAAACACGCGGGAGCGCGTCAGGACGGGGGCTAATCTGGAGTGCAGCCGCGTAACCGATCTGTAGAAAAACAAATTGATTGGCCTGTCCAAGGCTTTTCTCACGGGATCAACCACCATGGACGAACGCTTCTCCACATCGCCCCACCGACCAGACATCTCGCCCACATGAAATTTTATAGGCTTTTGCAGATAGTAAAGGTTGTGCTTGCTCAGCATATTGACTTTTCCCCAGCGGAGAAGACCATGCCAATCAGTCTTGGGGGTGTCAATCAACTCGGCCGATTGTGTTGAAGGTGCAATGGAAAAATACATCACGTCGTCCGAGTCCTGGACTACATGAACACCATCCAATTGAGGACTGACCTTTCTAACAAAATCACTCCCATCTATCGTATGCCGGAAACGCGGGAACCTTCTCTTTGGATTGAGCAAGACCGGATGAAGATGGAAACAACGCATGATGAATCCATCCGTATCCGCAGGCCAGAACATAAACGAAGCGGGTCGACCCCTGTTTTCATGATCCCAGAAAAGTGATCTGTCCCAGGGATGGAGGTGCTCTAAGGCTAACTTAACGGCTTTGGGTGGTTCCAGAGTAACACAAAAATCCTCCCCAAGAGAAAAAGTGGTAAAAAAATAAGGAAGGAACGTTTCACTCGCGACTCTGGGGCCACTCACCAAAACCGCTCTTTTCCCTCTATCGCCCATACGAATGATATGCGCCACCGACCCATCGGCCCAAACCTGATCTGCCGTCAGGAAAACGCACCCGGCTCGGTCACGCTCTGCCTCACGCATCCCGAGACGGTAGCACTCACTGAAAGGCTCATAATGGTGCGCGGCATCGAATCGAACACCAGCAACCTCTATGACCTTGGTATCCACCAAGCTCTTGAGCTTTGCCGTCACGGGTGAGGACCGTATCCTGTCACCGTCTCCAGGGCGGGTGTATACCCTGTACTTTATCCTATCCAGTCCCCCTATTTTTGGCAGATTACCCGGCGATAGCTGAGTTGGGAGGGAGATACCTAGAAACAGGTCGATGTAGTGATCGCCCCAGACAGGTACAATGAGATGATATTTAAACACTATTAAGCAACAAGAATCTTAATGGGGTCTTTCGGGGTATGGCTCGACCACACGAACACCCTTATCGGCCATTGACCTACAGATCGGATCCATCCAGTTCTCACACCCGAAAGCAGTGCGAACGATCGTGCCCGGTAATGGGCCTGAAAGCAAATCCCTTGTCGATACGATCCGCACCGGCTGTGGAACAGGCAGCCACTTGCCAATCTTTGCGGAATCATCATCTACCAGAAGGGAGACATGTTTTCCGATGCCGGTAAAATTGAGATAGTTGGATTGGGGGTGGGATGCTCCGAAACAAACCACGGGTTTTGGCCATGTTTCCGCGTCACTTTGAATGCATTTTACGATTCTACTCCAGCCCATTCCAAATTCGTGGCATGCATAAACATCGCGAACGGCCTCTTCCCTGGGAACTTCAAAAGCGGAGAGGTTGTCTTCCGGCCTGGCCCAAACCAGTAGGTTCCTCCCACCCCGATGCGGTCTAGTCTGCAGCCTTTCCACCAGTAATCCGGATCTGGACAAAAGCCCCTTCAAATTAATTTCGGTAAAATAATACAAATGCTGATCCCAAAGCTCATGCCCCAAAAAATCGTGAATGATTCCCCTTGCATCCGGCGTCTCAATAAAAAGAACACCCTCGTCGAGGATCAGGAGTTTGAGTGCCTGCAAAAAAGAAAGGGGATCGCTCACATGTTCCAACACATGACGGCAAAAGACAACCTTTGCTGGGCCGTACTTTGCCCTTACCCGTGAGGCTTGCTCCCAGTCCAAGTAAGCATTCTCGACCATGTGCCCGCGACCAAGGCTGATTTCCGCTGCCCTCTTTGACGGCTCAATGTTTAAAAGGAACCGACATCCCGATTTTTTCAGGACATCGATAAATTCCCCATCGTTTCCCCCTACATCAACAATCAGATCATCAGGTCCGCACTCTATTACCTCTAGTTCCGCAATCACCTCGCGGAGATAATCAGGCAACTGGGACCCTGTGACCCTCGCTTCTTTTGCATAATCCCACAGCCCATGAGAAATCAAAAGGCATTTTATTAGGGCACAACTATGGCAAAACTCAAATAAATGCTGACTTTTCGGAACCGGCTCATCCTCTCCCTGCAACAACATTCCTGATCGCGGAACAGTGTTGAAATCGATCAACTCACTGAAATCCGCTCCACCGCATGCAGGGCACTCTTTACGCAATCCAGTATTACCAATCTTTCCTATATAGTTCACAATAGATCAAAAGAACGAGTGCGCCAGCCCTCAGAAACTGGAAACTGCGAAAAAACATTCTGCTCTTTTATCTTTTCTGTGCTGCGTCGATCGCTGACATTATGCCCAATATGCAAGCTTCGGCCGCGCCCATCGAAAAACAACGAGTGCAAGGCAAATGCCAATAATATTGATAATTAAAACGGCGACCCAATTAATTAATGTCACGTTTTCATTAATTATATTTCCACGAACAACAATTAATAAATGATAGAATGGGTTAAACATTGACAAACTATCCCCACCAGGCACCCTTGATGCTTGAAACATAACGGGAGTCACAAAAAACATAATTTGCATTATAGAAGCAACAGCCAACCCGAGGTCCTGAAATCTAAGAGATAAGCATCCTAAAACCACTGTTACCCAAAAGCCAAACACCATAAGCATAACAATTCCGCAAATCAAAAGGGGAATATTTATCACGTTTACTTTATGATAAATTATCAATATAACTATTAATGGAATTATTAAATGAATAAATCGCAACATTTGACAAGTAATATGAAGATATATATGATTGCTAAAAGCTTCTCTTGTCATATGAGGTAAACCATTTATGCCCATAAAGGTATTCCCTGCATATGTCACAAATGAATAAATTAGCACCCAAAATGTATATCCAGTCGCAAAGTAAACATAAAATGAAACATATTCAGCTTTTTGAATCGATGCAAAAATATAGCCAAGAGCTACAATCAGTATGCTCTGCTGCAAAACTATCCAAAATGGCCCAATTATAGTGCGCCGATATTCCATTTTAAGCATATTCCAAGCTAAAACAGACCAAATGCGCCAGTGTTTAGCGCCTTTAATTATATCTTGAATAATATCAATATATGTGAATCGATTCATCATTTATTACCATTATAGTTTATTTGAGGCAAATAACATCCATGATTATATTTTATTATAGCTTCTGATATGTCCCCATAAAACAAGACCTTCCCTTCCCGAAGCAGGAGCCCTTTACTGCACCACTCGATCATCATTGTCGGATTATGGCTTGCCAGAAAGAAAGTGCTGGCTTCAGCAATGTACTTTTTAACACGATCCCGCACTTTCTCCTGGAAACGTTCATCCCCAGCGCCAATATTTTCATCAACAAGAAGTATCTCCGGTGGGACGCAGGTTGCAATAGCAAAAAAGAGTCGGGCTTGCATCCCTGAGGAGTACGTCCGGATCGGCAGGTTGAGGAAGTCGCCTAATTCTGCAAAACTCTCGACTTCCTTAACAACAGATGGAACGTCTCTTCGGTGCAATCCCCTGACCAAGGCCCCAACCACGATGGCCTCATAACCAGTCATCTCCGGAGTAATACCCTCATTCACTCCAAAATACGGAGTCGGTTTTCCGTTGATTTTTATTGTTCCAGCACTTGGCTCATATATTCCTGCCAAAACTTTCAGGAGGGTTGTTTTCCCCGATCCATTGTGACCCAGAATTCCGATAGCGTCACCGAGGTGAACATCAAAAGTAACTGAGTCAAGAGCCCTGACTACGACAACTCCATCTCGGGCAGCAACCGCACCCCCTACCATTCTTTTCAGAAGAGTGCGCCTAAACGAACGGTTAGCACTGCTATATACGGGAATTTCGACGGTAATTTCACGGCAGGAGATAATCGGTTGCAAGCATCCTCCTCCATCAGCTGGCCCACTGCACAAACGTTGCTTAGCACTAAATAAGGCCATGATACACTCCCACACACAATGTTCGGTGCTCGTTTAAGATATTTATCCTGCATTTCCCGTGCGATCAGTTCCGCAGACAGTGTCTGGCACCCAAACAGCTCATCTCGTTTCTTAAACAGGTTGACATCGTTAGGAAAAAGACTGCTCAAAAAACCGAATATAGATTCACGAAACGGACATTTTTTAGTTGAATATCGTGGGACAAGAATAAATTACAGGGAAAGCCAAGTCGCACAAACATTCCGCCCTTCCCATTATTGACCGGCTTTGTTCAAAAGCGCTGCAAGTTCTGTCTTCAATTCGTCTTCATACTCTGCTGCCCTTTCTGGAAAATCAGATGCGAGAATCTTGAACGCATAAAAGAGGCCACTGATCTCCTGACCGGAATCATGCATATGAACTTCATCCAAGAAGTATCGGACCCGATCAGGGCCTTTCGGAGGGAACACGTCGCTCATGTTGTAAAAGTAGATCTTCCTTTTTTCTGTATACTTGGTTATCATCTTATGTATTAAATTCTCAGAGTGGGTCCAAAAAACTGTTAGGGCATCTCCGTATTGTTCGGGGCCACAGGTTGAAGCTCTCAACCGCTCAGCCGCAGCTTTGACATCGCTCTCAGCCAAGCCGAAGAGTCTATCGTGGTCATAATACATCGGTTGAAAAGTGATCATATACTTAGCACCGTTATACAGACCGGTGATATTTTCCAAACTGTTCACGTAAAATTGCACAATTCTTCCAATTTGGTCTCCCATTAATTCGGTGGATATCGGATTAACAACAAAACAGAAATTTCCATAATCCATAAGATGTTGATTATTCACAACAAGGAGCTTTCCTGTGAGTGTCCTGTATGCCAAGCTGTATTTAACAAGAAGATTTTCGAACTTGCCCCTGTAAAATGAAGTGCCTTGACCTGTCTCCATATAACCGTAAATATATGATGCCATCTGATGGTACCGATCAGGATAGCCGGCGCCATGGCTGTTAAAAAATGCGACTGCAATATCGTTTCTTCCATCCATCGTGATCACCCAGTCGGGGTTATATGCTCTACCCCAAAGTGACAGGCCAACAAATTCCTGGGAGGCAATCCATCCGCCATTTGCAAAATTCAAGACTCTATAATGGAAGGAATTTTGATTAGCGTTCAATGCGCGTTCCATCACGGCAGTAATGAGCCTGTCGTCCGCGGTTGCCCCGGCACCGGCTGCCGCTGATCCACCCGTTAAAAGAACAAGTTTCTCATCAGGCTTCTTATCTATTGGTGGTGCGGCAAAATCGAAGTTCTCTTTGGAGGGAAACCCCCAATTATTAGTCGATCTTTTTCCGTATTCATATCGATTCTGGAATTGATCGAAGACGCTATATGGTTTATTATTCCAGTCGGGTTTGTTAATGAACATTACGTAAGGCGCAAAACTGGATCCGAAGATTCCTTTGCTATATTTTGATCGTTGAATATCGAAAACCCGAAACGTTGCCTCAACTGCCAGCAAAAGAAGCGCAAATACTAAGACATTGATTGCTACTATGATTGCAGTTCTTTTCATGCACAGGCCCTTTCAAATATTCAATTAATTTTAGGCGTCAAGACCTGTCAACGAGATCTTTGAATTTCCGGTGTACCCCTCAACGTGTCCTCTTGGCAGAAGGATTTCGTCAAAAATTGTCCCCTCGCGTTTCTCGGCTCATTTTCTTGCTTTAAAATTGTTGCCCCTTTGGGGCTGACCTCGCTCTGTCCGTGGCGCTCACAGCGTCCCTTGTGCCCGACTTTCGCCTCGGGCATTCCTCTCAATTACATCTCCACCAATACCTTGGCCCCACGCAATAGATTGAACATCGCCTAGCGTCACATCACATCTCCGATTTTCTTCAGAATCGTCGTGGACCTCGCACTGTACGCTCCATCAGAGAAATGACTCAATCCAGGTACTGTTCTTTCTTTAGACCGCCCTGTCCCGGTTCATTACTGCAACTGTTCCTCAAGAACGAAAAGCCTAACCCTATTTGGAATAGACTCCTATTAAACAAGGCAATTCATATATATAAATTTAGATGTTTCTATGAAACTGAAACCTGAATTGTACAGGAATCGGTAAAAGGCTGTGAGGAGTTTCTATATCTAATGTAAGCACATACCGAATACATGCCTTGAGTATCAGGAACCCAATCGCAAGTATTATCTGACTGATAGCTTTGTATTTCCATCCAATCCAGGTTTTCGAACTTAGCAAAAAACTTGAATTCCAGATCATTTATATCATAACCCTTTAACTCTACCCACAACTGGACCAAATCCCCAGCCCGAAACGACTCGCTTTTCCGGCACAAACTACAAGTTCGTATGCAGACCCCCAACTCCTCAGCCTTGAGTGACAAAACATCCTGAGAAGCACGCTCGATCATCTGCGTGCACCCGGCTTGAGCGTTGCTATACAGGATTTGTCTCTTCAAACACTCCAGTTTAAATTGGGCTATCGCATGACTGTACCTCGCCACATCCTCCTGAAATAGCCTATCAGCAAGCGTTTCAGTTTTGTCCAAATCGTAGTACAGGTTTATGATCCTATTGTCATTCGCCCTTTTCACAAACCCAGAAATGTCACAAAGGTTATCCTCCGTAATGATCATCTTTGCGAATACTCTATCACCACCAACATTTGCATACCTCGCAGCGTTTTCCCATGCCCTGTCACAGAGATCCTTCCCCTTGATTCTTCTATATATTTCCGGATCGCTAGCGTCAAGGCTAAGTATAAGATTTGTTTTTGGATTGCTTAGCGCCCTTAGAATAGCTTCTGAAAATATTGTTCCGTTCGAAAAAATCCTCAGTTGGCCAACATTTGGAGTCAAAAGGTCAATCAGCTCCTCAAATTCAGGAAATAGTACAGGCTCTCCACCGCTAATATTTACTGTCGCATATGGTGAAAGAAAACCCTTGCTGATAACGTGCCGTAAAAATGGCGCACACGGCACATATTTTGAACAGGATGTCTTATAAGGCGTTTTACGCTTTACGATGTCACAAAAAATGCATCTCAAATTACATAGCGCTGATGACGCTATAGTAACATAATCAAAAATATACTTTTTCTTAACCCACCTTTTTTTGCATTTATATCGGCACTTTCCACACACAATATGCGTCATAATGCTGCTGTTCAAAGCCTCAACAATCTCTTTTCTGCTTTGTAGAATTCTCTCTATCGACACACCAGACTCAGAAAATCTTTCATACACAGGCGCATCCTCAGCACAACATGCAGTAACGCTGTCAAAAAGAAAAGCCAAGCCCCCTTGCAGCCAATTACAACTCCAGTACTCCTCTCCCTTTGGCGAAGTCAGCATCTCACCGGAGCTATCAATGACACCCCTAAAACTTGTCTCGCCCATAAAGCCTGCTCCAAGTTAAATAACCCGCATCTAAAATGCGGTTTTGGAAACATATGCGTCTTAGCATCATGCCGACTGTGCTTTAGCAGCAAAAACGAACTGCTCAAAGCCAACAAATTTCAAAATGTGTGCATGCTCTGAAAATACAGGCATGCGAAGTATATCGATAAATTTATCGAAATCGGGGTGGGTGGGTTCAAACACGGTCCTTTGGCTGAACTCTTCTGGCGAAAAAGTCCCGGCATTATAGATCTTTTGAAAAGCAATGAAGTCGACCCCAAGTTGTAATCCAAGAGCGACAAAATCCGGCATTTCATGGTAATTGTGGTCCTGGACAACAAAATTTATGGAAAAACAATTAATCCTCATTTCTTTCCGCAGTTTACTTATGAATTGGAGGTTTTCCATGAGACGACCAAAATTCCCTCCTCTTCTTACAATTCTATATGTTTCCTCTTTTGTAGCATCAACTGAGACAAGAAGATCTATCTTTAAATAATGAATGTTTTTAAGCTCTTCCCATTGCTTTTCATCGAGAAGAAGACCATTTGTAGTGATTTCAAGTCTTTCAAGAAATGGAAAATCTGTCTTGTTGATCAGTGATAGCATTTCTTTGCTATACCTGCTGGCAAAAGGCTCTCCGCCGCTGAGGCTGAATTTTATGGTATTTTTCAGCAGAGGCAATATTACTTTTTCCTTGGCGAATTCTAATTTTTTCTTGTGATCATCAGAAGGCTTAAACCGCTCTCGACGACACGAGGGGCAATAGAGGTTGCATGTGTAATCGTTAGCTGCTCCAGCCAATCTCAAGGGTTGATTTCTGTCTATTATCGTTTTGTATCTGCCCACGTTGTCTAGACTCTGCTCTATTGCGCCAAGTACCTTACCTCCAAGAAAATGATCAACAATAACTGGGCAGACAAACCAATTGCAGTACTTAAACGAACCGTCCAAAATGGATGAGCGTATTTCCTGGGCTACCTTAGAATTCCAGATATCATCCCATTCTTGTTCGTAAACGTTCCCAATTGGTATCTGCAAATAAACAGGACAACATGTGTATACCTCGCCTTCATTAATAACCCATGCCTGATCAAATGGAGTAGAGCAAGTCCACTTCCCGGTTCTCTCCCAAATTTCAGGTCTAGTCTTCCGTAAAATTTGACTATACATGTAGCTTGCTAAATTGCATATTGAGTTAATTTTTATCGCATCGCGCACCTTTCCCATGCAATTATCATACTTTTCTTGAACAAAATAGTAATATGCTATTAGCAACGTACACACTCGTAAATTTGTCGGATTTACGCCCTTCCCGTCAGGCCTAAAATCCTTGAACCGCTCCAAAAAAGTTATCCTATCTTCATAGGTCGCAAACACTTTGCTGACTATGCTATCGACAGACATCATGCAAGGCCGAGGGTCATTCCCGCTAAAAATTTTAAAATCTCCGATAGAAATCGGCTTGTAGTACATATAGTTAAGAGCGTAGTGATTGATCAGGCGTTCAAAAATTCGATCACTAGCACCATCTCTCCGCAGAGCCTTTATTATCTCATTCTGCTCTAAGTAACACCTTCTTATTTCATCACTCGCTTCGGACCCTGTACTCAATGCAAAAATGTCAGTATCTACTTCGTTTATCAGTGTATTATTCATTTTCAATTCATTTAGAAATCTACCAGCAGTCAGGATCCACTTTCTCTTAAATCGCGCAATACTTCAACCAACAAAGACCTCGGCTAGCTAGTATATTTTGTTTTCATTAGTGAGCCTCCCCATCTCCAGGCATCCATAAGCCACAAAAACTAGCGGCGCAGGTATGCTTTTAGGGATTCCTGGTCAAAAACTGTCCAATATCTCTTTTTCATAAGCGGGTCCGAGGTCTTGCTTCCGTTAGCAATGTCGATCGGAGGCACAAACTCGATATCTCGTACCTTCTGCAAAACTATAACTATCCCCACATCTCTAAACTTGTACTCCCTTATATGTTCCTTTTCTAAAAATATATTTGAATTTTCTTTTGCAAATCTATATATGTTCTCAGGCACATCGTATGCTTCAAGAAATAGCAGATTTACATCAATGACGCTATATAAATTGCTCCGGCAGAGCATCCAAAACAGCTGCATAGAATAGCTAAAAAAACCATGAGCAGAAAATCCCTGAAATGGTACAGTGTGAAGCATAATACCGTTTTTTGCGGTAAAATCATGGACAACCTTCAAAGCGTTGAGTTGATTCGCAACATGCTCTGTGGTACCCAAATTGGTGACCAGCCTGTATTTTCCTTTGTGGCTTTCAGGAACTGAGTCAAAATTAATATCGAGATTAAGTGAATCAGCTCGCCCATCTATATCCACACACGTGTATTTCAAACCCAAATGTTCATAGAGGTCTCTTGCCAGCGGCGCGTTCTTCGGTAAATGCGGCATTCCACTAGCAAGAAATCTTTTTTCGGCTACTTTCCATCCAAAGCGTCTGCTAAATGCCTCGACGCCGAATAGCTTTGCAAGACCGTCCAAAGCGGGCTGATCTTCAATAATGTCGTTATTGATTTGTTGCGAGCCAAGTTCCGCAACTGAATCGCCTGGATGAAGAAGTTCATTTTTTTTCAGCCAATAGATAATCGTAAGTGCATTCTTAGAAAGTCCCATATTTTATCCTTTAAATAACAAATCCTGTGGACACATGTGAATAATTTTATCAGCAGATATACCCACTGAAACCATATTGCGCATGACTTGATCTGCATAAGGTGGCATATATGCAATCAGCACTTTGTCGAACGAAATCTGAGCTAACCTCTTGATATCCAACAATTTCGAATTAGGCATCACATGTTTGTAACCGTCAAAAAATACGTAGGTCCCAACATTATTTGCCTCTGGATTCCCCATTGCAACGATATTCCGGTCGCATATATCAAATATCCTATAGGCAAAAAGAAACTTGATGTTGAATGGGTCTCCTACGATAGCGATTTTTTGTGTCTTTTCTAGGAGCTTCTTTGTCGTCGCTTCATAATCGGCAATATCGGGTTCAGCATAAATATGGGCCCCAAATTGAAAAGTATGGTGGCACTTCCCCTTGGCGACTTCAGGGCAGGAAAGGTTCCTAACAATTGGCGAAATAGGGTTGAAATCAAATTCACATTCACAACCACATCTTGGGCAGTTTCCTGCGATTTTCGAAGCATCCGAATTCAGCCGTACATTTTTAAGCTCGTTCCCCCGGTAAAATCTTGCATAAGCGCGAGACATTACATCAACAAACCGGCTATCAGGAATATCCGTAAGGTTAGGTAGAATTGGCCTGCCAAGCTCTTCATCTATAATAAAAAGACACTCAGGAAGAAATTGTACCTTGTTATAGAATATTTGCTGGCTTCTTAAAAAGTCATATTCATCAGATATTAGTCCGCGCCTGCGGGCTCTCTTATATATTATCGTGCCTGGATAAGGTATAGTTAATGACAGGCCGCTCGATATATTTAAATTTTCTATAAGTGATAGAGTTTTGTCGATGTCTTCTTCAAGCTCACCTTGATTGTTTATCATAAACCCGGAGGATATAGTGAGATCAAGGGATTGAGCGTGCTTCAAAAATTCCATTGTATCCTTGTGCGTTATAGATTTTTGCATTTTTCGCAGAACTTTGTCGCTTGCCGACTCGATCCCAATTCCAACCGCGGCGCATCCAGCGCCTTTTAATGCATCCAGTACTCTTGGAGAAATGTCTAGCCGCAGGGCACTTGAAAAGGGTATTTTGAATCTTGACTTATATTCATCACAAAAGCGAATGATTTCCTCTTCCGCTTCAAACATAACCTCATTTGTAAAATTAATCATGTTAACAACAAACTTATTGCAATACATCTCGATTTCCGAAAAAATATCTTCAAATCTGCGGGCCTTGAATCTCCGAAAGGAAGGGCTGCAAAATGTGCACCTTCCGTAGCATCCGCGTCCTGTCAATACAGGTAACGAGCCATTGGTTTGTAAAAGCCATTTTTCCATGCTTGAGAGATTTGGTGACGGCAAAATATGCCGTGATGTGACATCAATCCGCTCTCTGAGCCGATTTGAGGCTACCTCATTGCCGTTTCGCCTAAACATGATTCCTTTGATAGTTTGAAGCTGGTCAGCCGATGTGCTGCCGCTGAAACAGTACTGCAGAAGTTCAGGTAGAGTATCTTCAGCTTCACCCACGACTGCATAATCGAACTTAAGGCGAGATAAGGTAATCTTCGACACATCCCTTGTTACAAGGCCTCCAATTACTGTTATAGCAGATGGGCTTGTAGTCTTTACTATTTTACATATCTTTTCAATTTCCTCAAATTCCCCAACAATTCCACCTGTTAAAACCGCTTTATATCCATTTTTTAGTAGACTGCGGAGCTTATTTTCATCGTCGAAAGACATATCCATGAAGTCATATCCATAGCCGTGGCGTTCGAGTGTAGATGCCACATAGGAAAGACCTACCGGGAAAAACTTGTAATCGGGCTTGACGATCAAAATTGTATTGTTAGTAGCAGGCTGCTTCCGGGAGGACCTTCTCCCAATAATTCTTTCAAAGAGTGCACTCATTTCCCCTCCACCTGAGTAACTTTGGTTTTTGTCAAACCGGCCTCGCTACGATGCCGAGAGCGGTGATTTCTCTCCAGCCCCCTCTGCCACGCGATCCACATACTCCCGATAGTCTTCTTTCGTATCTTTTCGCACGATGCTTCCGCATGACCGCGTTGGCTTCCACTATGGACGCATCCACCCCGCCCCGACTGCAATCCAGCAAACCCTTGCATGCACCATTTCAGAACCCGCTCCAACACCGTCGGGTAAAACCTCCAGCTCTAGACGCTGTCGCCACACGGTGAGACTCGAATGATCCGGCCTCGCTTCCTGGAACCCAAAGCCCAGAAAACGTCTCATGGACATGCTGTCGGCGCATTGCCAAGTGATCGCCCTTTTCCTCCATGATCCCTTCGAAGTATCCGATTGGCAACATGCTGAAATAGACTCCTTGTCAGCTGAGCCGCAGCCCTTTCTCCTTGAAGTTTTTCGAGTGGAGTTCCTTGACCCAGCGATCAAGGCCGTCTTCTGCCATCAGCTCATTCAGTTTTCCATAGAAAAGGTGACCAAGACTCCGCGCAGCCTGATTTTAAAACCCATATAAAGCCTTTTATTTCCTTATTATCCCTTAAAACGTTTTCACTATTTATTTATCAATTCTTTTATATTAAAAATAATCAATTTAAATCAAAATAGTAAATGTTAAAAAGGAGAGTTTTTCAACAAGATCCTAACTGTTAAAGATTCAGGTGGTTTTCTGATGAGGATCTACGACTTCTCTCAGCCTCGAGGCCATTGCTGTCAGCCGCTCTTTCCTGGGAACCCATGGCTCAAGGTCATCGGGGACCCGAATTCCATTTTGCAACATGCTGTAGCTATTTGCGATGCATTCATCTCGCATGGCCTTATAACAGCCTTGAAAAGGAAGGAGAAATTCGTGATCATAGCGCTTGCGAAAGAGAATCAGTGCCCATAGTGGATCTCTATGTCTTTCAGGAGGCACCCTCAAGTGATCAAAAAGTTCTTCCTGAATTTCGATGAGGCCACCAGGAAGGGACAGCCAACACCCCTTTATTTTGTAACTATTAACGTAGGCCAATTCCTCGAAAAATGACAAATCGTAATGGAATAGTGACGTTTTATCGTATCCTAAAAAGGGCACAAGATGCGCCATGTAACCACCGACTTCTGTTACCCCATGGACGAACGACAAAAAGCGAACCTGGTCGATATGGTTTTGAGAAGCACCGGAGTTGCAGACAAGGCGATATTTGCTTGTGTGAGAGAGCGAGCCACGATCAAATTGTGTCATTACGTTTGTTGTTCCTGACCCGGGCAAAACAAAGGAGTTGGGCGTCGACTTATCTTCCAAGAAATCGGGGGTTCCTAGTATCAAGACATTCGGTTTCCGGCCCCCCTCTTCCGATTCCAGGACCTCTCTCAATTTGCGAATCAAACTTGGTCCGGGCTTCAGTTCCGCTCCATCCTCTGGAGATGAGGACGGTTGTGGCTCGCAGAAAGCGTAATCCGTTTTTTTTCGAAAAAGAACTGCCAACACAAGGTACTTATTATGGAAATTCACCGGATAACGAATATAGTCCCAAAGCGTATCGTTCCAAGGAACAATACTGCGCATTGAAAGATGATCTCCGGAGATAAAAAGCCACAGGCCGATTAGTTCATAGTCGTTGGCCAAGGCTAATCGTTCAAAAAAATTTGGCTGATAATAATAATATAAATCATCATACCGTCCTGTAAATGGCAGATAGTGGAACATGTATCCAGATGGTTTGGCAAATTCATGGATTGTTCTGAAAGCATTGAGCTGGTGCAAGGCGTGTTGTGTGACGCCCAGGTTGGTGACAAAATCATATTTCCCTTTGTAAAGCGCAGGCACACTACCCAAATTTAGGTCAAACAGGATTCGGTAAAACTTGTTTTGTGGGTCTTTCGTAACATCCACGCAAGAGTAATTAAAGCCTAAATACCTATAGAGCTCCCTAGCCGTACCGTGTGATAGATCGGTCAGGCATGCCTTGGAAGGTAAAGCGTCCGGCCGAAAAGCCCTCAAAAAGCGTTCAACGCTTGATTCAAAGCCGGTGGCGAAGACTTCTTGTGCACCCAACTCCATTACGTTTTGAATCGGGCCAAAATTTCCTTCTTCTTTGATGCGGGCCAATGTTTCGAGAATATCAGGAACGTACATTTCTTCCTCTTTGGCAAGCCGGGGATCGTGAATAAGTGGATGATCTCCAAAAAACATCCAAGCTGATCTTCTGCGGGTTGAGCATACCAACCGGACTAGGGAACAAATTCTTTTCCATTACATCCGTGCCAGTCTCGCGCTGGTCAGCGCTATCACTCGCCCTTCCTCCGCCGGATCACCAACATGCCCCCCGTCGATTATGAACTGGATGATAATTCTGGGATCTTCCTTTATAGACGAAGCCGGCAGAGTACACTGATGATAGAATCGCTCGCCGTCTCTAACTATGCCTTGGTCGAAAGCCCAAACGCCATTTACCTGTACTTTGAGATTGAAGAGCGAATCTCCCCTGGCAGTGTGAATTAGTGTTTTCAAACGGTAGTCCTTGCCTGGTCTCAGACAAAGAAGGAGTGAGGAATGACTCGTTGGTCCTATCCACCGCCAATGCTGCCCATGGATATTGCTCTCGGCCACGCCCCATCCGATTCCATACAATAATCCGGTCAGATTGATATCGATGTCTTCGGCGGCTGGCTTGACATATTGCCACGCTGAATCAAGGTAGCATTCGTCTAGTCTATTAAGATTTCTAATGGTCGGCACAGAAATCCATTGGTCCAAAGCCTTCGAATATTCCGTGCCAAAGAGACCTCTTCGAGCCTTGTACTGTAACGTGTCAATATCTAAATGCTTTGTTGGGCGCAGTGCTTCTTCGTACCTTATCAGACCGCCTTCGATAACCTTCTGGATAAAAATCGACCTTAGTTCAGCAAAATCCAAGCGATCGAATTGCCGATTCACACCCTCGAACGCTTCATCGTTCATGTGAAAACGTAAAAGATACAATACTGCTTGTTTGTTCATGTAATTCGTATCTTGCATATTTGATGAAAACATTGAAGCGATTCTTTCGGCTATCTCAGTTCCAGGAAAGGGCCGCAATCTGAGTAACACAAGTTCACTTCCCTTCTTGGGCAAATTCCGTATCAGGTCCAGCGTTTCCCGGTGGGCGCTTTCGTCCACAAAGGGGTTGTGTGTGATAATATGATACTGGAATGGGATTGCTCTATCCTCCAGCATCTTGCCCAGAGCCACCGCTTGCTTGTTTGGCATGGGTCTATTGAATATTTCGCGGTTGATCCGGTCACTTCCCGATTGGATGCCGATGACGGTGAAATTCAGTCCTGCTTCCATTGCGGAATCAAGTAGTTCCGGATGACTCAGGACTTGTTGAGGATAGAATTGACAGAAAAAGGGCAGCCCCACATCTCTCCTGTACGCCTCAAAAAACTCCAGAAGATATCGCCGGGAAGCGACAAAAAAAGAATCCAGAAAAGTCACCGAAGGGAATCCATAGCCTCGGGCGAATCTCAGCTCTTCGATAACATTTTCAATGGGCCTCATTCTGCGTTTCGGCATCCGTTTCACATCTTTATATAACTCAACCATGCGACCAGCGCAGCAATAGGAACATTGATTGAGGCAACCGAGTCCCGCCATTGTATGGTAACTGGCAGCATCGGAATGGGGAATCTTGACTTGGCGTAGTAAAATATCCGCACTAAACAGTTGACCGTTTTCGATAACCTGGTGGCTTACTGAAGACATGGCAAAATTGTATAGGTTGTCCTCCCCTAGAGGGGGCATGAGCGGTGTTTTCAACAATCGCCCATCTTTTTGTAGTCGAACGAGATTCGCGATGCCATGTAGAGGTCGTCCTGCATCCACAGCCTCTGCAACTTGGAGCATGACCTGCTCGCCTTCTCCCACGCATACATAATCAAACAGCGCAGCATGGCAGGTTTGGTCAAATGTGGCACCAAACCCGCCAGCTATCGTAATAGCTTTGGGCTGTGAACGCAATACTCTCGACAATTCCGGCAGAAACCGCTGGTATGCACTTCTCGTGCTGATACCTATAATTTGTGGTTCACTTTCCTTGAGGGCATGATCAAGAAGATGCAAATCTTCCGAAGTCCAAGGGCTCACATCATAGTTGTAATTACGTATAGAAAAGCCATCCGCCATATCCGATGAGTGGATCGCTTCATAATGGGTTGGATTTTCGAGATATTCCTGACTATAGCCTGTAACAGGCAGCTTAAAATGAAGAATATTAACCTGATGTCCCGAGGCCTGAAGAAGGTTAGAAATGATCCGAAGGCCAAGGGCCCTGTGATCATATAAACAGATCAAAACTACCTTTGCCATAGTGCTCTTTCTACAACCAACAACTGATCTTTTAGGGTCGATTTTGCACAGTTGATGGCTGCCATATATGACTATAAATTCATATCTTCGCAGTTATGCAAGGCATGCCGATTGATTTCTTGGTAAATGTTCCACTCAAAAGGCGGGATTTTCAATCCAAATGGTCCTTCCAGCCTTTGGGTATCTAGAGAGGTATTCGCTGGATTGGCCTCCAAGTCTTCCAATACACTCGATGCTGTGACGGGCTTGACCAGAGCTGAATCAACACCCAGATTCTCAGCCAGGCAGCGACCTGCTTCAGCGTATGAGACGTCCCTATCTGCCGAAATCTGCCACATTCCTCCTTCCCGGATGTCCGCGATGAGGCGCAGGAGGCAAACGACTGAAGGAAGGGGAATGGGGGCCATAACCATGTCAGAAAAGGGCTGAATCGCCTGACCCGCCAGCAAGTCCTTTGACCATCTGGATAAAATGGAGCTCGGTCCAAGAACTTTTGTGAGCCTCACGATTGCAACGGCGTCTTGCCACTGAAAAAGAAACTTCTCTACCGCTGCCTTCTGTCTACCATATTCCGTTACCGGGCAATGAGGGTGATCCGGCTCCATGAACGGCTTTGAGCCGTCAAAGACCTGGTTTGTGGAAAGAAATATGACAAAGGCGCCGTGTTCGACCAGCTTCTTAACCAGCGTGCATGTTCCTGTGACATTGACACGGGCAGTACCTTCAGGGTCTTTTCTGCAGGCCTCAAGCTTGGTAACCCCGGCGCAGATGTAAGCCGTTCTTATCGGCTGGGGAGGAGCCCAGTCGGAGAAATCCTCTGCAAGGTCTAGGGCAAAGAGGTGATCATCGACCCGATCAGGCCGACGGGTTGTGCCGATGACATTTTCTCCGGCCCTGGCCAGATAGCTCAGGAGCGCACTCCCGATCATGCTGTCTGCACCCACAACCAGGTGGGTTCCGGTTTTTGAATGATGCGTCACTTCAGCTTGTGCGGCTTTCGGGCAGCCACCTTTCTTTCTAGTCCATCACCACCAGCACTCGACCCGCTCCTCCGCCTCTCATGACTTTGATTGCGTCGTTGATCTTCTCCAAAGGAAACTCATGGGTGATCAAGCCGTCAAGGTTCAGCTTCTGCGCCCGCCAGAGCCTGACCAGCCTCGGGATCTCGATGTGGGGATCGGCGCTCCCTCCGTGTGACCCGGTGAGGACCTTCTTGAAGTGGAGAGGAAGGGTATAAATGGAGACATTGTCTCCCTTCCTGGGGACCCCTACGAGAATGGTCTTGCCGTCCGGGTGGGTCAGTCCGTAGGCCTTCTCGATCACCCTGGCCCGGCCCGTTGTATCCACTACCACGTCTGCTCCGTTATTGCCGACGACCTCCCTGATCTTCTCATCGAGATCCTGGGTCTTCTCTGAATTGAAGGCATGGGTTGCGCCAAAGCGCTCTGCCATTTCCAGCTTCGAATCCAAAATATCGATGCCCACAATGGGATGGGCCGAGACCATTTCTGCGAACTGCACGACATTCAGCCCCACGCCCCCCACGCCGAAGACCACCACGGATTGGCCGATCTTCACCTGGGCGTCATGGTTGATCACACCCATGGCCGTGGTCACGGCGCATCCGAACAGGGGGATCAGCTTTCGCGGAAAATCCTCCGGCACCGGCGTGAGCCGGTTCTCCGATATCACGGCATGTTCATTGAACGTGGTCACCCAGCCGGCATTTACCTTTTTCCCTTTCCACTGGTAGGCAGGCGTATCGGACTGAAGCCCGTCGCTGGGCCGCCAGTGCATGCACACGGTGTCACCCGCCTTCACGGTCCTGACACCCGGCCCCACTTCCAACACTTCACCACACCCCTCGTGCCCCAGCAAATGGGGCAGAAACTTGTCCGGCCCCTTGGCCCCTTCAATCTCGTTGATCTGGGCACCACAGATCCCGCTGTAGATGACCTTCACCAGCACCTGGCCGAAAGAGAGCGTTTCAGGGAGTTCGATCTCAGCCACTTCCAGAGGCTGATTCAACTCCACTAGAATGGCTGCCTTTGTCTTCTTGACCTTCACGCTTTCTCTCCTCTATTCGAAATAGATGAATTCATAGTCGCCCGTGTAGCCGAAGTGCTCATACAGCCATATCCATTCGGCCGTATCGAAAAAGGACTCGGCGGTCAGGGCCCAGCACTGGAGGTTGAACTGCTCCAGTTCGTTCCGGTAGCTCTCCAGCATGATGTACTTGTTCCTGCCCACCCGCTCGATCTCCTTGACCGCGGTTTCGAGCTCGAAGAGGCGCAGGTTGTGGAGACAACCGAGGGAAATCACCAGGTCAAAATGATCGTCCCCCCAGGGATACCGATCCTGAGCCCTGTAACGGAACAGGAAATCCTTGATCTCAGGGGTTGCGTCCGCCAGGCCATGGCGGGAGACGTCAAAGCCGGTCACCTGACAATCCGGCAGGAGCAACTTGATCTCGTGAAGAAGGTAGGCCTTGCCGCAGCCCACATCCAGTATCTTCGCGTCCCCTTTGAGATCATAGAGATCGATCAGGGCCTGTGCGACCGGCTTCCAGCGGCCCGGCATGTACCGGTAGCCGCCATAGCCGTAACGCCTGTCCCCGTCCCAGTAGTCAAACTCGTATTCCTTGGCCTTGATCATGCAGTGGACCTTTTCATCCACCATTCGTCCAATGTAGTCGCGCTTCGTCATCTGGTGAAGCGGTGTTACGATATTCAGCAATCTGCCCATTCAATAAACCTCCTTGATTCGTTTTGGGCTCAAGGCCCCTTGAATGGCTTCTTTACAGAAGCCCCTCCGTGACGGAGACAATCCTCTCGGCAGTGATGCCGTGGCTTGCCATGAGGCTATCCTGGGATCCATATCCCTTTTCGTCAGGGAATACGTCCGGAATCCCGATTCGCCGGAACCGCAGCGGCTTGTCAAAGCCGGCCTCGGCCAGGATCTCGGCTACGGCGCTCCCCAGGCCGCCGATCATCGTGTGTTCTTCCACGGTGACCACCGCCTTGACGGATGAAGCCAGATCCAGAAGGGATTCTTCATCCAGCGGCTTGACCGTAGGCATATGAAGAATGGCCGCCTCGATCCCCTTCTTGCTCAATGCATCGGCGGCAGGCAGTGCGAGCCGAAGGGTGATACCCGTGGTAACGATCAGGACGTCGCCGCCCTCGCGCATGGGCAGGCCTCGGCCGATCTCAAAGGGAGTCTTGTCGTTGCTCACCACAGGATCAAACCCCTTGGCCAGGCGGATATAGATGGGCCCGGGATGCTCTACGCTGAGCGGCATGAACCGCTCCATCTCATCCGCATCGGCGGGCGCCACGATGGTCATGTTGGGCAGGGCCCGCATGATGGCGATGTCCTCGAAGGCCAGATGGGTGGAACCCAGCGGCGCATACACGAGTCCCCCGCCATTGCCGATGAGGCGAACCCGGACATTGTGCATGCACAGGTCCAGGGTCACCTGCTCAAAGGCCCGCCTGGTGAGGAAGGTCGCTATGGTGTTCACGTAGACGATCTTGCCTTCCATGGCCAGGCCGGCCGCCGTTCCAACCGCATGGGCCTCGTTGATCCCCTCCATGATGAAGCGTTCGGGGATCTGTTCCCGAAAATCCTTGAGCGTTTCAAAGCCCAGGTCCGACCCCAGGAAAAAGATCCTTTCATCCTTTCGGGCCAGACCCAGGACCATATCCAGGCATTTCCTGCGCATCAGCATCCCTCCAGCAGTTTGTACAGGGCGGCGAGTTCTTCGTCAGAGATCTTACTCTTGTGATGCCAGCCCAGGTTGTTTTCCGCAAAGGGGATGCCTTTTCCCTTGACCGTATGGCATATGACGGCTGTCGGTTTGTCCTTCTCGATGGGTACCCGCGCCAAGACTTCTCTGAGCGCATGGGTGTCGTGACCATCCACCTCCTCAACAGCGAAATTGAAGCTCTTCCACTTGTCCGCAAACGGCTCCAGATTCTGCACCGCATAGGTCGTGTCGTATGACTGTTGCTTGTTATAGTCCACGAGCACGCACAGATTGGAAAGCCTGCGGTTTCCCGCGCTCATGGCCGCCTCCCAGACGGAACCCTCATTGCACTCCCCGTCCCCAAGCACGACAAAGACCCTGTGGCCTGCTCCACTCGCCCTGGCAGCCAGGGCCTTGCCCACGCCGATGGACAGCCCATGCCCCAGGGCGCCCGTGGACGCCTCCACCCCCGGGATCTTGTGCGCATCCGGATGTCCACCCAGGATCCCATCGGATTGGCAGAACTTCCACAACTCCTCTTCATTGTAGAATCCGCGATCGGCCAGAAGCACGTACAGGGCAAGGCACCCGTGTCCCTTGCTCAGTATGCATCGGTCTCTCTTCTCCCAGCTCGGATTTTTCGGATCATAGTGCAAGATGTCTTCATAGAGGACTCGAAGGATCTCTATGAGCGAAAACGTGGATCCCAGATGGCCTCGTCGACTGCACTCAAGAATTTTGACCACCCGCCGCCTCAATTCGAGAGACCTCGAATCAAGGGGTGTCCTCCCCCCGGGCTGTGTATCAATACAGACTGAAACCGTGTTCATAGCTTTGTTCTATCCTGATAAGGGTGTTTTTTGCCTTGTCCAACTGCCTCTCTCTCAGTTCTCCATCGTCCACAGGCCCGGTCCTGGCAAAGCTCCTCCGCGCCATATCGTGCGGGACAAATTCATTGAGCAGGATGAGACACCACTTGATGCCATAGAGCGGATAAACGGCCTTGAGCCTGGAAAGCAGGTCTCCGGAGTCCCCAAAATGGGCCAGCAGTCCGTCCCAGAAACGCCTCTTCGCCTCTAAAGGAAGATCCATGGCCGGATGGAGAACAAAATCAACCATCATTTTTGCCGGGTCATCCCACCCGAAGTACTCGAAATCCAGAAATGTAATCTGTCCGTCCGCTCTACGTATTGCATTATGGAAACCAAAATCCGATGGACTCAGGGTCCTCTCTGCCGGAGACAGCTCCTTGTGGGCGGGAGTTCCCTCTTGCATCATGGTCGCTGTTGACCATGCACATACCCTCTCGAAGAAAGGCTGAAGTTCCCGGTACAGGAAAGACTTGAGTTCAGCCAGCAGAACCCCCTCCCGGATGTCGCCCAATCGCTCGAACCGTGCGCGGACATTCCGGATGAGTGCATCCGAAGAAAAACACGCCTCCGATGCACTCGGCAGCCCTGAAGCCCCCTCTTTCATTTTGACCCGGTCAAGGCTGATGAGAAAGTCGATGGCTGTGTCAATGTCCTCCGCCCTGATCCGGCGGGAATCGATGGGTTCACCATCGATCGCCTCATAGAGGGCCAGGCTGTTTTCCGAATCTTCCGCCAAAGGCTCCGGAATGCACCGGATCCCGTTTCTCCATAGAAAACTCAGCCCGCCATATTCCGCAGCCAGGCGGTCGCGGCCGTCGGAAGGGTCTTGATAATAGACTTTGGCGACCAGAGAACGTCCACTCTCACAAATCAGCCGATACACCTGAGCGTTTCGCCCCCCTGCAATCCTCTGAGAGGTATTCATTTGCTCCGCCACTTTGGCGGCCAACCTCGCCAGCGGCTCTTCCAGGGAGTTCATGCCGGATCGCCCAGCAGGTAATCGGTGATCTCTGCCCATGCGGTACAGATCCGAGCCCCGGACCGCCCGGAATACAGCCCGTGCCGATCGTAAAGCACGCCGGACACCCGGTCCGGAAATGCAGGCTCCAGAAAGGTTTCCTCCAGATCGTCTATGAAATGGGTGCAGCCCAGGGCCTCAATGCGCCCTATTTTCTCCGCCCGGGTGGTTTCGAAAAAGACCTGCTCGCGTGCAATACCCATGGCATTGGGATCAAAAAAACCCTCAGCCTCAAGCCATTCCATGGCGGCTGTTCTCAGATTCGTTCCCGTGGTGTCATAGTTGGCAAATTCCGTCTTGTGGCTCACGATATAGACAGGAATGCCCCGATTGCAGCACGTCTTGAAAAAACGATCCACACCTTCGATAAGCTTAGCCTCCGACATGCGCGGGCCGTATATCTCCGCCTGAAGTTTCTGCCAGAGGATTTCCCCGTCAGGCAGGTCCCGTATGGCATCCCGGATCGCCTTCTTTGCCCGGTTCACGGAGGTCTTGAGCAGGCCTCTTTCCTGGGCGACCCGAAACAACAAGGCGTCATAGCTGACGATGGTATTGTCTAGATCGACCCCCAGGGGACCAAACTTCCTGGCATCCGCATGAGATACCTCAGGCATCCCAACCCGTCAGGTGCTCTTGGGGTTCACGCAGAGGGCCCACATGAAATGAGCCATCGGAGGGAAACCCGTGTGGACCACCTCATCATTCATACCGAAGAAAAAGGCCCTGTGGAAATAGGCGCGGGCAAGCGCCATCAGCCCATTGTGGTCCTTCATATTCACATGGCCTTCCCTGGACCACTTATTCGCATAACGGTCGGCCGTTGTATTGGGCGTCCCTATGATGCATATCCCATCACCCTTCAGGGACGATGCTATGTGGCCCATGAAGAGGGGCTCCTCTTCAGGGTAAATGTGCTCGATGGTATCAATCAGATAGATGCCGTCCATTGGTTCCGGGTAAGGTTTCTCCCTGAAATCAAAATACTCGAAAGAGATATTCTTGACGTGGTTCATCCTCTCCCGATTGTCCGCCAGCAGATCCTCGTTGATATCCGTAGCCACAAGATGCTCCACCATGTGGGCCACAATACCGCTTCCAAAACCGTCGCCGCACCCGATCTCCAGAACCCTTTCAAGACCCGTCAGCAGCCGGGCACAGAACTTGTATCTGGAGGTGATGAAACTCAGGCGGATGGGGTCCAACTGGTAAGCCTCAGCCGTGTAACGACCCAACTTCATGGGCTGAGGGCACATTTTCCCTTCAACCGAAAGCCACAGCTTTTTAGAGTCCCGATTCTCCATGATGGGCTATTCCAATCTCATGGCCTGCATGGTCTTGATGTTATAGTATTTCATATCCTCCATGGGATCAGGGATGAGCCCGGCCTTGAAGGCGTCGGCCAGGTCACGGATCGCCTCTTCGATCGTGTGTCTCGGCTCGTAGCCCAGCTCTTCCTTGATCTTTCTTGAAGACACATGGTAGGACCGGATGTCGTCTGTGGGGGTCACCTCCACGGGGATTTGGTCGCCCAGGGTCTTTTTGACCATCTCCGCGATCTCCCTCACCTTGTAGTTCTGGTATCCCACATTGTAGATTTTCTTGTGGATCTTGTTTGCAGGCTGTTCCAACAGGAAGAGATAGAGATCGGTCATGTCCTGAATATGGAGGTTGGGCCGCTTCTGCTCCCCGCCGAAAACGGTGATCTTGCCCTTGTTGATCGCGTGATTGGTCAGGATGTTGACCGTCAGGTCAAGGCGCAGACGGGGCGAATACCCACACACCGTGGAGGGCCGGACCACGGTGACGATGAAATCGTCGGATGCCTCCCCCAGCAATACCTCCTCGCACTTCGCTTTGTACTTGGAGTAGTCCGTGAGGGGCTCCAGCGGAAGGTCTTCCGTGACCTCGGGCTCATCCTTGATCCCGTAAACGCTGGAACTGGATGCATAGATGAAGCGGTTGACCCCGGCCTTTTTGGACACATCAACCAGACCCACGAACGCATCGTAGTTGATGGATTTCCCCAGGGCCGGGTCCAATTCGTAACTGGGGTCGTTGGAGATGCAGGCCAGGTGGATGACCGCGTCGGTCCCCGGGAGTTCTCTCTCCAGAAGTTCCCTGTCCCGAATGTCCCCTTTCACCTGGGTCAGCCGGGGATAGCCCTTGACGCTGTCTAAAACATCCTCTCCGTACATGTAGAGGTCGATCACTTTTACATCATATCCCTTGTCGAGCAGCTTCGGCACGAGCACGGCCCCCACATATCCGGCCCCTCCGGTAACCAGAACCTTGTTCATACGCCCTCCCTGGACATTCAAATCATGTTGAACGGTCGGATCGTCCTGAATCACTGCCCGCCCATCACTGCGGCGGTATCACTCAGGAAATGGGTCAAGGCGGAGTGGGCCACCTCCACGAAGCCATACGAATCCGAGCGGACATAAAAATTCATCGTACCCATAAGGCAAAGGGGGTTATCCGGTGCGAAGCCGGAAAAGGTAATGACCCTGCAGCCCCTGTCCATGGCGGCCTTGGTCGCCCGCAGGATGTTCTCCGACCGGCCTGAACTGCTGATGGCCACCAGGATATCGTCCTTCTCGGCCCACATGCTCACCGGATGCTCGAACACGCATCCATAGCCGTGATCGTTCGCAAGTGCGGTAAGGAGGGGCGGCTCGTTGAAGACCAGGGAACGAACGCCCACTGCCTTGCACAGGTCATTGTGAAGGTGGCTCGCAATGGCGGCGCTGCCACCGTTGCCCATGACCATCACCTTGCTGCCGTCCGCCCGGGCCTCCAGGATCAGTCCCGCCGATGAGGAAATCCCTTCATCCAGAGTCATGGCTTCACCGTTCGACCCCGTCACCCGTGAACCGGAGAGGAGCTCACCCAGTTCTTTTACATATGCTGCAACACTCACTTCCAAGGGACTCATCCTCGCTTTCAGCCTTTTTTCTGTGGGGACCCCTTCCTTGTTCCTGAAACCAGAGCCGTCCAGAGTTGGGGGATAGTCTCTCCATGCATCCCCCGGACATAGAAACTCTCCCCCCCGTCAGCCACCGTTCTCACCAGCATGGTCTTCCAGGGCCTGAAATAGTATCCCGGGTTGTTTCTGGAGGCCTCGCGGCGATAGGTGGAAGGAAGCTTGACCAGGTCACACACCAGGGTCGTGAAGTCCATGATCCACCGCCCTTCCGCCCTTGCCCGGTTGCGCGCCATGGAAAGGGCCTTGAGGTAAACCTCGGGCCCCATCACCGCGCTTCCGAAATTCATGACAACGCCGCCTTCCAGGGCTTCCAGCGCTCCGGCGAACCGGAGGAAGTCCGTGTAGCTGGTCCGGCCGTAGGCAGCGCCGTCACAATTGGGGTGTTCGTGCACGATATCGTACCCGATGCCCACGTGCACGGTGGCCAGACAGCCGCAACGGTAGGCCGCTCCGAGAATGCTGTTCTCCTTGAAAGGCAGATTCCCTTCCTCGATGGCGCGGCCCACGGCCTCTCCCAGGCCCAACCCTGATTCCGCGCCCGATTTCACGATGTCATTGATGCGGCCGGTTTCCTCCCACATCCCGAACCGGCCGTCCCGGATGTATTTGGCCACGCTTTCCGTGGTGGCGCCGATGAGGGCGAACTCATAATCATGAATGATGCCGGCTCCGTTCATGGAGAGGCAAGTCACATACCCCTTTTCCATGAGGTCGATGATGTAACGCTGAACGCCGGATCTCAGGACATGGGCGCCCATCATCAGGACCACACTCGACCGGCGATCCGCAGCCGCCCGTATTCGTCCGGCCACGGTCCGGAGTGATTTGTGGATCCGCTGAGCCGGCTCCAGGGGCAGGATCGCGTCGAGCCCGAGCAGGTGCTCTCGGTGAGCCAAGGGTTCCAGCAGGAGCTTTTCTCGGTCAATAGCGGGGAAAACGGCTGAGGTCAATGGATGCACTCCGGGTTCTATTTGAGCAAGGAGGTGATGTACTTTTTGAAACTCAGCTTGTCCACGGATTTCTGGTTGCCGATGATCTCCACGGCAAGAGCGCCGGCAACATTCCCGAGAAAGGCAATGAGTTCCTCATCCGCTCCCAGGGCGCCGGCCATGGCCGTGATGGAAAAAAAGGCGTCGCCCGCGCCGATGCGATCGACCGGCTGAACCGCGAGAGACGGGCTGGCAACGAAAGCCCCGTTCCCCCCTCTTACGCAGCACCCTCTTCTACCCCGAGTGACCACAAAAAACCTTGCCGAAATCTGCTCTGCCAACTCGTCCATCATGGGCCTGAGCGGCCCGTTCATTCTGCGTTTTTCGAGGCGCACCTCATGCTCGGCCAGGCTGACAAAGTCCGCCTTGGGATAACAGCTTATGGTGTGGAATCCGCGATTTCCCGCATTGGCCTGGGTGTTGACCGCCAGGTACGGCGCATGTTGGGTCAGGATCTGAATCATCCTCCCGCTGATGGCCCCGTGTCCGAAGTCAGCAGCAATGACGAGGTCATAGTCGGGCAACTCCTTCCTGACGAGGTCACAGAGCCCTTCATCCAGTTCATCCGGCAGCCCCGAACCGTCCATGATGTAAATCTCCAAGAGCTTGTTAAAGGAATATCCGTCTAAAAAACGACGTTTGATCAGGGTAGGCGCTCCGGGCTGCACCGCGAAATAGGGCGATATGTTGGGCCTCAGGCTGCCCCGAATAAACGGCTCGTAGCTGTCATGCTCTCCCAGGACCGTCACCAGTCGGACCGTATCGGCAAAGCATGCAACGTGGTTGGCTACAGCCAGGACGCCTCCTGCAAAGAGATCATTGGACTGGTATTTCAACGCCAAGACGGGATCTTTGTTGGACTTGCCGATTGCCGCACAGTAGTGATAGTCGTCCAATATGGTGTCGCCGATCACCATGACCTTGAGGGGCTTCATCCTTTCGATCAGCACGAATATCTCCTCGATGCTGTGCCGCTCTCGGAAGAGCCCCAGATACTCCTCGATTTCCACAGGCTTGCTGGAAAGGAAACGGTTGATCAAATTGGATGAGCTGAAGACAATGTCCTCTGTAAACACCATCTGAGCACCGATTTCCTCCAGGACAGCAAGCTCTTTGTCGATCTTGCCCGTGTAATCCGAGGCATCGTTCTTAAACTCAGAACCCTTGGCATAGAAATGGGGCCTCAAAAGCCGAAGGGTCTCCTCCGCAGTAGGCCATTCATTCACTGCCACATAGTCCACCAGACCCAAGGAGGCGATGGCTTCGGCCCGCAAGACCTCTCCAAAGGCAGGCCGACCTGGGCCCTTGTCCACAAAACGATCCGGGGTGATCGTCACTACGAGCACATCACCGTGGCTTCTCGCCTGGCGAAAATGACGAATATGCCCAATGTGGAGAAGGTCAAAGCAGCCATGGCAAAGGACAATTTTCTTGTTGTCCCGGCGCACGGCCTGCAGGACGTCGGCAAGCCTCCCAAGCTCTAGAATCTTACTTTTTGTATCCATGTTCAGCTCAGACTCCTCATGTGGCTGAATCGGTTCCACACAGCTCCGCCCCTTCGGTTACTCAGTCCCGAACAACCTATTGTACTGATTTAACGCCAGATATTATCAGATCCGCAGGCTCTGGACGATGTTTCTCAACGGCCCGGCAGCCCCTCTTGAATAGCGTACACAGAGGGTCGCCTCCGAACTTGCAAAGGGCCCCGCGGGCATGGATAGTTATCCTGCCCCAGCCGTTCATTACCAGCAACCCACAATACTTCAAAAGCCAACAGATGCAAGCGCCGCTTCCCGGGTGTTCAATCAAAGCGAATGTGCCACGATATCCTTGTATTTTCAAGCTGTTTTGCGATGCACCAGAGATGCTTCAAACCCGAGATGCCTTGATCCCCTCCGTTCCCCTTCGAGACGCACGACCCGTAGAACAGGCCCCAACCCGGTTGATGAGGAACGAGACGACCAGCCTCATGGCGAGAAGAGCGATCACGAGGGGACCTGCAAATCGAACCGAAGGGTGACCGTGCTTGCTCAGAAACCGGTAGCAGCTCTTGTGAAAATCGAGGATACACCGCATGGGCCTCTTTCCGCTGCTCCCCCCGACCTGGTGCATGACCGTGGCCTGCGGGAAGTACACCACCTGCCATCCCATTTGCCGCATCCGTTTACACCAGTCCACATCCTCCCAGTAGAGGAAAAAGCGTTCGTCCAGGCAGCCCACCTCGTCCACCGCTTCTCTGCGGACCGCCATGCACGCCCCGGAAATCCAATCCACCCTCATGGGCGTCTTGCCGTCACTCGCAGCGCTCAAATTGCTCATTCGGCTGATCCGATTGTCCGGCCATATTCGGGTGAGAAGAGAACTGCGGCCGAAGACAGAGGTCAGAAGGCTGGGGAAGGCCCTGGCCGAGCCCTGAAGAGATCCGTCCGAATTCAGGATCCGGGGCCCTACAATCCCCACATCCGGGTTCTTGTCCATGAACTCCACGATCGAGTCAAACAACCCGGTCTCGACAATGACATCGGGATTGAGGAGGAAGAGATAGGGAGCGCCGGGCTGTCGGATCGCCTGGTTGGCGGCCCTGGCAAAACCGAGGTTACGTTGATTTGTGGTCAGGATGACCTGTGGAAAGAGGTGCGCGACCCTTTCCACCCCATCCCTCGAGTGGTTGTCCTGAATTCGAATCGTCGCAGGGCGGCCGCCCAGCACCTCGTGAACCGACCCCAGCAGACGAATGAGGGACTCGGTGCTCTCGTAATTGACGATGATGATATCAATCGAATTCAAGACACATCCCGATTCTACCCGTGATTCGGTCCGGCGTGGAGGAACCGACGCTTCAACCGATCCAGAAAGGTCTCCCGCGTCATCAGGCTTCGGATGTATCGGCTCTCAACCCGTCTTCGACTCTGAATCCGTTTCCGCTTGCGGAGGGTGTTCCCCATGTCCTTCATCGCATCCCGTTTGGCCCGAATAAAATCCCGGCCCCGCCCGGTGATCACAAAATAGAACAGGGAACCCACGTCGTATACGAGGTGATAAAGAACCGTTCCGGGGATCAGTGCGGCAGGCATGTTTTTCAGATACACCCACTCCAGGTTTCTGTGGCTGTAGTAGACCGAGATCGGGGAATCATGGACGATGCTGGAACTCCCCTTGTGGGCCACGACCGCATCGGGCACAAACACACACCGGTATCCTCGCAGTTGGGCTCGAAAGCTCAAGTCCACGTCTTCATAGAGGAGAAAGAAGTCCTCGTCAAACAGGCCGATGTCCCGCAGCATGTCGGTGCGGTACATCGCCGCGCCTGCGCAAGCGCCGAACACGTACTCTTCCTGATCATACGTTTCGGCCCGTTCCGAACGTCCCCGCAGTTGTGCCACCCCGGCTGCAGTGAAACCGTCCCCTGCCCTGTCAATGGAGTCCGGCGCATGGTGAAAGACCATTTTCGAGGCCGCAAGACCCGCGTCCGGGTGGCGTTCCATGGCGCGGGTCAGGGCATCGAGCCACATGGGGTGCGGCACGGCATCGTTATTGAGCAGGGCCACATATTCGGTATTCAGGGCTTCGAGGGCGATGTTGTTGGCTGCGGCAAACCCGAGGTTCTTCGAAAGCGCCATGACCTCGACTTCAGGATAATTCCTGCGGACGAACTCCACTGACCCGTCCGAGGAACCATTGTCCACAAGGGTTACAGTGAACGAGCCGTGGACCTGCCGCCGCAATCCATCCAGGCATTCAGGGAGGAATCTCTTCCCGTTCCAGTTGACGACGATCACCTTGACAGACGGACTCATGGATCAACGGCCTTCCACGCAATGTCTCACGCCCGCTCCGCGCCAGTCCACAGATTCCTCGGATGCTCGTGGGTGGCTTGCCGGGGCCTTTGCGGACATCGACGGATCCACATACTCCAGGGCTGGGGATTCATCCCCGGTAATGAGCATTTCCGAGGCAGAGGGTCACTGTGTAAACAGGCATGGTCGGTCCCCGGGAGAGGGGGAAAAGGAACCACCCTGTCCCTCCCCCGTCCAGGGGAGGGGACCTTGCGACCAAGGTTCCTGCCCATCTGAGAATGATCCCACGGCGCGGGGTCCTCCTTCCCCCTCGATGGGGGAAGGCCTCCGCGTGATTCCCGGCATACATTCTGTTGTCACTTCATACACCAATACGCCGATGATTTAAAGCGAAACGCCGATCTGTTCTCCGTGCCTCCAATGGGCATGTGGTCACGAAAGGGGGCGGTTGAGCTTTTTGTCCCCAGTATGTATCATAAATACATGAAATACGAATCAGGAGGGATGAGCATGAGGATTGGAGAACGCGGCCAGGTCACCATCCCCAAGGAGTTGCGGGATCGATACGGGATGTCTCCGGGCATGGAGGTGGAGTTTGCACCGGAGGAGTCGGGAATCCGGATTCAAAAGAAGACGCAGCATACGAGCCCCGTGCGCCAGGTCTACGGCATCTTGAACAGACCATCGAAAACCGATGACTACATGGAGGAAATCCGAGGGAGATGATCACCTTTGTGGACACGAACATCCTGCTGACAGAAAGGCTGTACATGTCACCCTGCCGGTTCGCCGATTCCCTGGAATGCCGATTCCGATAGCGATCCCGATTTCGATAGCGATAAACCCGGGACGGGTTTGCTCCTTCCTTCTGGACCGAGGACTGAATCCCCGGCAGGGGTTTTCCCCTTCCCCCTCGACGGGGGAAGGTCGGAAGGGGGTGGTCAGGTAGTGCTTTCTCGCCACCCCCACCCTGTCCCTCCCCCATCAGAGGGGGAGGGGACCTTCAACCCAGGATCGTGCTCGAAAATGGAATTGTCCCGATTCATGGGTTTGATTCTCCCACGCTGAAGAGTCAACACAGGGCCGAATCCCCGGCACTGTTGTTCCCCTTCCCCCTTGATGGGGGAAGGTCGGGATGGGGGTAGTCAGGCGGTCAGGCAGTGCTTTCTCGCCACCCCCACCCTGTCCCTCCCCCGTCAAAGGGGGAGGGGACCCAGTAGCTGGTCCATTGCCGCATTCCGGATCTGACCCAAAAAAGAAGAGATACTTTTCACGGCCTCCCCGTCCGCTGTGCAGTTCCCTGAACCGCATACCGGGACGAGAACTCCCTCACCATGTACCCGCCGGCAAAGAACTCGATCAGGCTCACCATGTCGAAGACGGGCACGCCGAGGAGTCTCTGCACGTCCGAGCGGAAGGTGACCAGGTTGGTGCACTCCAGGATCACGGCCCCCAGAGGCTCCTGGGAGATATCTTGCGCCGCTTCCAGTACGCCCCGCCTCATGGCCTCCACGTCCAGGGTCTCTTCCCGCTGGATCACCACCCGCTGAAACTCCGAACTCTTCTCCATGCCGCTTATGGCCAGGCGCTCCCGCGTCGTCCCGGCGGCCTGAAGGTGGGCGTCCTTGAGGATGCGGGTATCCCCGGTGATGAGGCCGATCTTCTTCGAGGCAGGGACAAACGCGGCGATCATGGGGATCATGGAGAGCGGGGATCCCAGGAAGGGAATCTGGAGGTGCCTCGACACCTCGGCCTGGAACAGGGAGAAGAGCCCGCAGTCGGCCGCCACAAAACCCACCCCTTGCCTCTCCAGTTCCAGGGCCGCCTCGATCACGAGGCCCACGTGGTCCATGCGGACCTCCACCAAGTCCTCGAAGGGGAGCCCGCGGACCACGCCATAATGGACCGGAAAGGGAAAGGTCTCGGCATGTCCCGGGTCCCCCGGGATTCGCGGGATGGTGGATTCGGTCATGAGAATGCCGGCGATCCGGCCGTACGCGGCATAGCCGCCTCGAATCATCACCGTCATGCCTCGTCTCCCGTATGCAGGATCGATTCGAGCGCGGGATCCGGTACGCGCAGGGCCGAAAACCCGTCTTCCCGGTTGACGGCATTCACACCCACGGCCTCCTGAAAGGCCCGTCTCTTCTTTCCGGCCGCGGCCCACGACAGATGCCGGACGTTCTCCTCGGGCATGGGCTCCAGTTCCAGGTATCCCGCCTTCACCGCCTCCCGGACCAGGGCCTCTCCCGCGTCCGTTCGAACGATCAGGGTGTTCCATCCGGGCCGCCCCTCGAACTGGCCCACAGACACGTCGGCCCACTCCGATGTCATGTCGGGGCATGAGAGACAGGCCTTGGGAATGAGAGGGCGCACCTCATCGAGGGGGATCTCCAGGGTCTCGTCTCCCAGGCGGACCAGGAGCATGTCGGCCGGCGGTGGCGGAATGTCCATGCCCGTGACCCGGCCCGGGTCCACACGACCGGAGATCAGGCCGGCCAGCCCGATCGGGTCCAGGGCCCAGTTGCAGAAGAGCCCCACTGTCAGAGTCACGGGGTCGCGAAAGTCCTCTCGTGCGAGCGGGTTCCCTTTCATCTGGGCCACTGCGGTCATTTGACAGGGCGTTCCCACCACCCCCAGGTCCCGGCGACCCTCGCCCGCGGCCCGGTTCAGGACCCTCAAGGTGGGCGCCGCCGTGAACTTGCTGCCGGCGCAGGCCCGGACCTCATGCTCCTCCGTCACGAGCCGAGGACGAGGCCACAACCCTTCCCTGCCCGTGAGAACGGCCCCTTGAATCCGGCCCGACCGGAGAGCGAAGCCCATGAGGGCGCTCACCGTGCCGCCCCCCTGCCAGGTCCCGCCGCGCAAGACGGCCCCGGTGCGTGATGCGTGAACGGATCGGTATACGCCCAGGTCGAGCCCCTCGTAGGGCCTTCCCCTGAGCCTTCGGGAGAGGGCGTCCAGGTCCACCTCGATCTTGGGGCAATGGGCGAAACAGCGTCCCTCGGTGAGGTCGCAGGAAAAGACCTGGACCGTCTTTCCGCGATAATGACCGAAGTAGGGACACAGGTCCACGCAGGCCCCGCAGCCGATGCACAGGCCGGCCTGCTGCACCTCCCTTACCAGGTCCCGGGGTCCTCCATAGGATGTCGTCATGACCATTGCGCCTTTCAACCCCTCCGTTACGAGATCCACCTCACGCATTCACTCCATGGCCCGGGATGTCAGCCGGCCGTTCCACGCGCACTCGAGCCGGGCCGTCCGCAGAGGGATGTAACCCCTTTGGTTCGGACCAGGAGAAAATGGGGAGGATCAGTAGGTGTCCTCTTCCAATTCCTCCACGGCCTCCTGGATTTGCTCCGCCATCTCGAGCAGTTCTTCTTTTTCAAAATGCCCCAGGAGCAATCCGTTTCCGTCCAGGGACTCGATCGCCGCTTCCGTGGATTCCATGCCGAGTGCATGGGCCAATATGTCGGTTGAATGGACCACACTTGCGAGCAGATTTTCCGGGACCTCGGCCGGGGAATGATGATAGGTCACCGCATCCGAGACGAAATCCGGCATATTCCACTGCCGGCAGAGTTCCCCGCCGATCTTGCCGTGGTTCAGACCCAACAGCTTTTCCTCCGCGTCCACCATGGAGAGGCCAGCCTCGGCTGTGAGTTGTCGAAAGGCCTCCTGCTTTCCCGAGAGGTAGGGGTCCAAAAGGACTTTTCCCGCGTCATGCAGCAGTCCGCACAGAAAGGCCTCTCCAATGTAGGCCGGCGCGATCCTGCCGGAGATGATATCCGAACCCACGGCCACGGTCAGCGAGTGCCTCCAAGCCGTGCCTGAATCGATCCCGTACCCCTTCATCTCTCCCTGGAGCGTCTTTGAGTGACTGAGCATGTTGATGATCTGAATCAGTTTCTTGGTCCCGAGCAATACGGAGGCGTTCTCTATGGTGGAGACCTTCTGCCTCAAACCGTAGTAGGCGGAATTGGTGACTTTCAGGATGCGACTCGCAAGGGCCTGATCCGTCTTGATGATGTTGCTGATTTTCGAAAAATCCGCATGGGGATCCGCAATGATGGATCTCGCCTTCAGCATGACATGGGGCATGGGATACAGTGCGTCAAAATTACTCCGAATCTCCTCAAAGAGATCCACCCCGAAAAGGCCTTTTTCGGGTGGGGACACATCCTCGGGCGTACCCGATCCCTCTTCGTGCGATGACATATCCACATCAATGATGTGACTGCATTGAGCGCATTTGAAGCGGAATTTCGATTTTCCGGCCAGCCGATCCGTATCCAGCGTGTAGATCTTCCCGCATTTTTGACATGGTACTTTCATGCCCATGATCACCCCTTCCTTCACCTTCCAGCCCGATTTTTGGGACGGTTTCCCTGGAGCGCCTTCCGGGAGACGGCGCATCCTCGAATACGCCCAGGCAAATCTGCAAAAAAGGTACCATTGGAGATACACCCTTTTGCCGTGCGGATTGGGGTCGTTCATTCAGGGAGAGCGGAACGCTTTCATCCATGACGCTGCAGATGCCGGCCCCGGCGGAACGCCTCCAGATTCATGGGTACGAGCGCGGGCCTCATCTCGCGTTGAATCGTCTCTTCAAAGGCCTGGGCCTCAAACCCCGTCAGGCCGGATGCGCAGAGAGCCCCCAGCATCACGATGTTGAGGACCTGGAGGTTACCCATGTCCCTCGCCGCATCGGATCCGTGAATCCTCCAGAGGCGACCGGTCATCTCCCCCAGCAGGTCCCAGAGTTCCGCCATGTCGGGATAGATAAAGCGGCCCGACTGCACCCCGATGGGCATGACCGGCGAGGTGTTCACCAGGGCCGCGGTCTTGGCATGGCCGTACCGGGCCTGAATACGCAGGGCCTCCATGGGCTCGAAGGCCACAAGAACGTCGAGGGTTCCCATGGGCACCAGCGGAGGCACGGGACGATCCGGGGTCCAGCGTACGTGACTGGCCACGGCGCCCCCTCGCTGGGTCAGCCCGTACACATCCCCCACCGTGACCTCCATGCCCTGCTGCAGGGCCACGGTGGCCAGGAGCCGGGCCGCCAGCACATTCCCCTGCCCCCCCACTCCCGTGATGACCACGTTGGTCGATTCGTTCATGTGGGTTCATCCTTTGAAGGGTCGAGATGGATCGCTCCCCTTGGGCAGACCTGGACGCACAGACCGCACCCCGTGCAGACCTGTTCGTCGATGTGCGCCACGCCCGTGTCCGGGTCGGGCAGGATGGCCGGGCAGCTCAGGATGCGGCTGCAGAAGCGGTTGCATCCGCATCGATCCCCCAGGCATGCCTCCGTGTCCACCCGGGCCACGGTCCGGGCACTCAGGTCCATCCCCTTCCGGAAAAACGTGGCGCATCCGTGCCGGAACACGAGCACCTGCACGCCGCCCGCCTCCACGGCGCGGAGAATCGCCTCCACGGCCACGTGCACATCGGCCACGGGGTCCAGCACTCGGGCCTCGGCCCCCATGCCGCGGGCCGTCTCCTCGATGGAGAGTTCCCTTTTCCCATGGGAGACCTCGTCCGGCGAGGCCGGGTTGGGCTGGAACCCGGTCATGGCGGTCACGGCGTTGTCCAGGATGACAAAGACCCCATCCGCCTTCTGGTGGAGGGCATTGGCCAGACCGGGCAATCCCGCGTGAAAGAACGTGGAGTCCCCGGCCACGGCCAACACGGGCTGCTCGAACCCGAACTCCTTGAGCCGGCTGAATCCGGCGGCGTTTCCCATGCCCGACCCCATGCAGTGAAGGGCCTTGACCTGATGGAACCCGGTGGCGCCGGCTCCCATGCCGTAACACCCGATGTCCCCCACCACGAATCCGTCGCGGCCGTCCAGTTCCAGCGCGGTCTTGATGGCGAAAAACGAGGCCCGGTGGGGACAGCCCGGGCAGAAGGAGAGTTCCCGGGGGATGAGCAGGTCCTGGGCCCGATCCACCAGGGCGGGGGACAGATCGGTCGCCCGGGCCGATTCCATGTCAAAAAGGCGGGCCAGGGCCGATTGAGCCACGTCCGTGTTCATCTCCCCCACTCCGGGACCGGACGGCCCGGCCACGAATCCCTCGTTCTTGCCGAGAAAGCGCTTGATCCCGAGTTCCGCGGCATGTTCGGCAAAGATCGCCTTGACCGCGTCTTCCACGAACGGGTCGATCTCTTCGAGAAAGAGGATGGTTTCGGCGGATTTCATCCGTTCCAGGATCGGTTCCACGGGAAGGGGCCAGACCGTGCCCAGTTTGAGGAGGCCCACGCGGTCGCCCAGATCGAGGGCTCGAATCGCCTCGGCCCCGTACACCGCGCTGAGCCCCGGGGCCACCACCAGGGTGGGGGCGTCCGGAGGGCCCTGGTAGCGGTTCCAGGGCGACGACTCGAACTCCCTTCGGAGGTCCTTTTGCAGGCCCAGAAGCCTGGCGTGGTTCGGGGTCACGAACATGGGAAGGCCGATCTTGGGCTGCGAGGTGTCGAACCGGGGGGGAGGTCCGGCATCCCGCACCGGCCCCGGGAACACCGGTCCACGGCTGTGGGAGAGGCGGGAGACCGAACGGAGCAGGCACGGGACCCCGAACCGCTCGGAGAGGTCGAGACCGTAGACCGCCATGTCCTTGGCCTCCTGAGGCGTGGAGGGTTCCAGCAGAGGGACCTGGGCGATCCGGGCGAAGTGCCTCGAATCCTGTTCATTGGTGCTCGTGAGGGGCCCGGGATCGTCACAGACCACCACCAGGAGACCTCCGGGCAGCCTATCCAGGGCCACTGTGGTGAGAAAGTCCGCGGCCACGTTCAGCCCGTTCTGCTTCATGGTCACCACGGCCCGCCTTCCGGAAAAGGCAAACGCGGCCGCCGCCTCCATGGCCACGATCTCGTTCACCGACCACTCCACGGCCACGGGATGGGATTGGCTCCACGCAAGCAGGGTCTCGACGATCTCCGAGGAGGGATTGCCCGGATACCCGGTGGCATAGGAAATGCCACCCTCCAGGGCCCCGCGCGCGATGGCCTCGTTCCCCAGCATCAACACGTGTTCCGATGGCGCTGTGGACATGACGTCTCCCATTCGTGACGTGTTCACGACCCGTCCCTACCGGGTCAGGGCCGCCTCGATCCGGTCCAGACCCCGGTCGATCCGGGCCGGGTCGGTGGCAAACATGATCCGTGCGTGGCCCGCGCCCCGGGACCCGAAGAACCCTCCCGGCACCACGGCCACGCCTCCCTCCAGAAGACGCTGGAACAAGTCATCCTCCGAAGGCTCGATTCCGGAGAAGTCCGCCATCACGTAGATACCGCCGGTCGGTGCGGGACAGCGGACCCCGGGGATCTTGTTCAACCGCGCCACCATCCGCTCCATGTTGCCCCGGCACAGGTCCCGGACCCGGTCCAGGTACGGACGGCTTGCCCCCAGATATGCGGACAGAGCCCACTGGCCGATGGAAAACGAGCACAGGGAGATGGTCTCCTTGTAGACGCCCATCTGCCGGATGACCCAGGGATGGGCCACGGCATAACCGAGCCGCCAGCCCGTGACCGCAAACGTCTTGGAAAAGCTGTTGATCACGATGACGTGGTCCAGGTGATCGAACTGGAGCGCGCTGGTGTGTCGGCCCTGGTACACGTAGTTGTGGTACACCTCGTCGGACAACACGAACACGCCGTACTCCCGCGCCTTTTCCAGTACGGCCTCATACCCCTCGGCAGAGAGCACGGCCCCGGTGGGGTTGGAGGGCGTGTTGATCACCAGCAGCTTGGTCCGGTCATGAATCCGGTCCAGTATGACCTCCGGGTCGATGGTCCAGGCGCCGTCCTTTGCCAGCGGATAGAACCGAAGGACTCCGCCGAGCCGCTGGGTAATGGGCCGCAGGATGCCCCATCCCGGATCGGGCAGCAGGACCTCATCCCCGGTTCCCACGAGGAGGCGAAAGGCCAGGTAAATGGCCTCCATGCCCCCCACGGTCATGAGCACGTTTTCCTCCGGGTCGATCGTCACTCCCATCTCCCGCTCCAGGAAATCGGCCACCGCCTTGCGGATTCCGGGGATCCCATGGGTGGAGGTGTAGCGGTTGTGCCCCTCCTGCATGGCCCGAATCGCGGCCTCCACCAGCTCGGCCGGCGGGTCAAAGGCCACCTCTCCGGCCGAGAGGTTCACCAGGTCCGGGGTCTCTTCCATCCTCTTCATCATCTGCCGGATGGGCGAACTCTGCGATTCGCTCGCCATGGGGGTCACCCGGTCCAGGGCCTTGCTCTCGTGCGACATCATGCCTCCACCTCATTGGTCAGGCTTCCCACGCCGTCGATCTCCACGGTCACCCTGTCTCCGGCCCTCAGGAACCGGCCGCCCCCTTGAAGCATGCGCTCCACGGCCTTGGGCAGATCGCCCGGCCCCAGGGTCATGCCGTGAGTCCAACCCACGCCCGCGCCGGTACCCAGGGCGATCACGTCCCCCGGTTGAAGCGTGAACACCGAAGAGAGGGCCGCGATGCACCGGGCCGGGTCCCAGATCATCCGGTCCGTCCCCGTGTCCTGCATCACCTCCCCGTTGACCATGCACCGGATGCGAAGGTGATGGACGTCCGGGACCTGATCCGCAGGCACCAGGGCCGGGCCGAGGGGGCCGAAGGTATCCCGGGACTTGCTCGAGAGAAAATCGAGGTTCCCGTTCCGAATCATGAGGCTCCGGTCGGTCACGTCGTTGTGGCAGGTGAAACCGGCCACACAGTCCATGGCCGTCTCCGGGCTCACGTCCCGTGCGGTCCGGCCGATCACTGCGGCCAGCTCGGCCTCCCAGTCCACATAGGGGGATGAGAGGCGGATCTTCTGGGAAGGGCCGATGATGCAGTTCGAATCGCCCTTCCAGAAGAAATTGGGACGGAAGTCGTCCGGGACCTCCATGCCCATCTCCTCTGCGTGGTCGTAGAAATTGAGCCCCACGTTCATCATCTTGCCGGGCCGGGGGACCGGGGCCAGGAGCTTCACACCGGCCAGGTCCATGCCTCCGGCCGGGGGACGGGCGGCCAGGGCGGCCGCGGCTTTCTGAAGCCGGGGCAGGAAGTGGTCCCATTGGCCCAGGAGGTCCAGCATGGCGTGAATGGGCGGGTGTTGTGCGGGCGAGAATGCCGCGGCAAGGGCCTCGTTGACCTCCCAGACCGTAGGCCCCACCACCAGACCGATCCGGGGCCCGGCGTCCTGTTGAACCGTAACCAGAGAAAAGGGCGAGTCGCTCATCAGGCTCCTGTTGTCCGAAGGTCATGGGTGGTGCCGCAGGCAACAAAGCACAGCTACTGAAAATTTTATTCTAGTATATTGAAATTCACGAGGTCAAGCGCCCCCTTTCATGGTCCTGTGCACAGAATTCTGTGCATTGCCCTGAATTCGGAGATTGTTCCGTGATCCATGGATATTCGAATGAGTTCCATCCATCTTGCACCACAGCGCCCGGGTTTCGGTCGAGATAACGCCGACCCTGTGCTTGTCCTTCAACCCATGGATGATTCGAGCTTTTTCCATGGGTTACGAGGAGGGCCTCTCCCTGGAGTCGCCTCGGCCCCATTTTTTGTATCCTGTTGAGATCAGGTCTTTATTTTCCCAAGTGCCCATTCCTCTGTGCGCGAATGCACTCTTTTTTGTGCATATCCGCTTTCAAGGGCCGGCGTCGAACCGGCATCCTCCCGTTCAAACGTCTTCGACATCGCAAATGATAGCAAGTTATTTCAATAGATTAGAAACACACGGATCCACCCTGCCTATTATTCCAACCCCTCCGTGATCCCTGTGGCATACGAATTGCCCCTATCGCAACGGATTGCATGGTTTTTCATCTTCCCCCTCGACGATGGAAGGCCGGGATGAGGCCTCGGGTGTTCTCCTTCCCCCTCGATGGGAGGGCCGAATCCTCGGCACCGGTTTTCTCCTTCCTCCCCGATCGGGGAAGGCTGGGATGAGGCTTCGGGTGTTCCCCTTCCCCCTCAATGGGAGGGCCGAATCCTCGGCACCGGTTTTCTCCTTCCCCCTTGACGGGGGAAGGTCGGGATGGGGGTGAGCCGAAGACGATGGCCTGAACCCCTCCCGTCCCCTTTTCAAAGGAAACGCCGCTCCATGAAACGAATCGCCCTGTTCATCCTCCTCCTGCTTCTCCTCCTGTGGGCCGCACCCACGGTACTTCTCTCTTCGAACGTCATCCACATGGGCTCGATGACGGTCCGCACCATGAAGGTCAATCAAATCACTCCGGCCTTCGCGGAGGATGGCTCTCTAGTGCTCACGGCCGAGCTCAGCGAGCCAGTGCCCCCCATCTGCCGCGTCATCTGGAGGTTCCAAGGGGATGCACAGGGGTATGACTTTGAGAGCGATGAAGGGACTTCGGTCAGTCTTTCCATCGGAAACCCCCAAGCCAAAGTGACCGTGGAGGCCTGCATCGCCGAAGGGGACCGGTCCGGCGGGTGCGCCTCCATCACTCTCACCTCGGACATCCTGGAACGGACTCAGGATGAGACCGCATGGATGGAAATCCATGTGCCGGATTTCTCCGAGCAGAACTTTATCTGCCAGGTCCTGGAGGATGACCAGTACCAGTACGTGTTCTACGACGTGGCCTCCCGGGTGAGCACCATCACCGGAGAGTACCTCACAGACACCGAGGACCTTGGCGTAAAGGTGCCCGGCGGCACCCTCTCCGTGCACCGGTTCTACCAGGCCGGCCACTGGACCTGGGATCACGAGCGGCATGACCTGACCTTGGAACGGGGACCGGACGGGACCCTGTCCCGAATCGTCAAGGGGACGGTCCCCTATCGACCCGATCCCCAGGACCGGGGTTCCTTCACGGACGGTTTTTATCAGATACGGCCCACCGACACCGGTTTCCGATGGGAAAGCAAGGACGGGGCGTGGAAGCGGTACAAC